>Ga0224557_1000200_pt1 | contig 70031 bp, 60 predicted proteins | sample 714S31014metaG_FD_180677 | JGI IMG/M metagenome (GOLD analysis project Ga0224557, IMG submission 180677) | Peat soil microbial communities from Stordalen Mire, Sweden - 717 S3 10-14 | ecosystem: Environmental > Terrestrial > Soil > Wetlands > Peat | place: Sweden: Norrbotten County, Stordalen...
CTCGAAGCAGCTTGACTATCCCAAGGGTGATCCCCGGAATCCGCTAAGCGACGCCGAGATCGAAGAGAAGTTCCGCGCGCTGGCGGAAGGCGTGCTCTCGAAGAAGGCACAGGATAGGCTGATTGCAGCGATCTGGAACCTGGAAAAGTGCACGTCGGTGCCGAAAGTGATGGCGTTGATGAAAGCGGATGTGAAGAAGAAGCCGACCCACTCGAAGGCGAAGGCAAAAGCAACAGCCAAAGTGAAGAAACGATAAACACGTAGGGACAGCCGCCCTCGGCTGTCCAACCGGACAAAGCCCCGCATTGCGCGGTGATCGATAACAGGAACGCTTTGTTAAACGCTTTATTAGAGGAGCATCGATGGCGGATTTGAACGAGATCATTGCGGCGAGCCTGGCGGTACGGTTCACGAAGCTCGGCAGCGTGGTCCGTGAACTGGCAGCGCCCTTGAGCGAGGCGCAGTTCTGGGCGAAGCCTTTTGCGTTTGGCAACAGCTTCGGCCATCTCGTGCTGCATTTGACCGGAAATCTGAATTACTACATCGGTGCACAGATCGCAGAAACTGGCTATGTACGGGATCGTCCGCGGGAGTTTTCGGAAGCGTCGCGCCCGTCAAAAGCGGAGGTGCTGAAGAAGTTTGATGATGCGGTGGAGATGGTGGTGCGGACCATTCGAAGCCAGTCAGCGGACGAATGGTCGGCTGCTTACTCGGGAACAGGCGCCGAGGCAAAGACGCGGTTCGAGATGGTGCTGCAATGCGCGACGCACCTGCATCATCACATTGGGCAGATGATGTATTTGACCTTCGAATTGAAGAAGAATAGTTGAGGTTGGGCATGGGTCAGACGATCGTTGAAAAAATTGCACAATCGCACATGGCAGAAGGGCCGAAGCGCGCGCTGAGGGCCGGGGATTTTCTGTCGATTCGGCCGCATCGCTGCATGACGCACGACAACACTTCGGCAGTCATGAGCAAGTTCAAGGGGATCGGCGCGAAGAAGTTAAAAGATCCCCGGCAGATGGTTTTCGCGCTCGATCACGACATCCAGAATCAGGACGAATCGAACCTGAAGAAGTATCGAGCGATCGAGGCGTTTGCCAAAGAGCACGGCGTGGACTTTTATCCGGCGGGCTCGGGTATCGGCCACCAGATCATGGTGGAGCGCGGATATGTTCTTCCCGGATCGTTCGTAGTGGCGTCGGATTCGCATTCGAATATGTATGGCGCGCTGGGAGCGATCGGCACGCCAATTGTGCGCACGGATGCGGCCGCCGTATGGGCGACGGGCGAGTTCTGGTGGCAGATTCCGCGGTCGATTCAGGTCGTGCTTGAGGGCAAGCTTGCTGCAGGAGCGACGGGCAAAGACGTCATTATTACTTTGTGCGGACTTTATAACCATGACGAGTGCCTGAACGCGGCAGTCGAGTTTACGGGGCCGGGAGTGGCATCGCTCTCGATGGACGCCCGGCTTTCGATCTCGAACATGACCACCGAGTGGGGTCCGCTCGTGGGCTGGTTCCCGGTGGATGCGGTGACGATTGCCTACATGCGCAGCGTGCAAAAGCGATTGAAGGCGCTAGACGTTGAGCGCTTCACCGAAAAAGACATCGAGGGCTGGGCTGCGCGTCCTCCCGCGCCGGATGCCGATGCCGCCTACGCGGCGCGAATCGTGCTTGATCTGGCTGAGGTAACGCCGCATGTATCTGGGCCGGACACGGTGCAGACGATGCAATCGCTGACCGAGATCGAGGCGAAGAAAGTTGCGATCCAGAAAGCGTACCTGTTGTCGTGCGTGAATTCGCGCGTCGAAGATCTGGAGGCGGCAGCCAATGTGCTGAAGGGCAAGAGGGTCGCGGCGGGGGTGAAGTTTTATCTCGGCGCCGCTAGCAAGTGGGTGCAGGAAGAGGCGGAGAAACGCGGCGTCTGGAAGACGCTGATGGACGCGGGTGCAATTCCTCTGCCTCCGGGCTGCGGGCCGTGCATCGGGCTGGGAGTAGGATTGCTGGAAGCAGGCGAGGTTGGAATTTCGGCGACCAATCGCAATTTCAAAGGCCGCATGGGGTCGCGCGAAGCGAAATGTTATCTGGCGAGCCCGGAAGTGGTGGCTGCGTCGGCCGTGGCCGGATACATCTGTAGTCCAAATCAAGGAGTGGCGGGCAGGAATGCCCGCCCCATACGGAACATTATCGAATTGACGGCGGCGTCAGGCGGGGCCGAGAAGGTCGAGATTCTGGCCGGCTTTCCGCAGCGTGTGCACGGCCGACTCGTGTTCATGCCGCAGGATAACGTGAACACCGACGCCATTTATGGCAAGGACTACACCTATCGCGACGACATGACGCCGGAGATGATGGCGAAGGTTGTGATGGAGAATTACGATCCGCAGTTTGCCGAGCACACGCAGGCAGGCGACGTAATTGTCAGCCAGTTCAACTTCGGTACTGGATCGAGCCGCGAGCAGGCCGTGACATGTTTGAAGGCGAAAGGAATTCCGCTGGTAATTGCGGCCAGCTTTTCGCAGACGTATTTGCGAAACGCCTTCAACAATGGATTTCTGTGCATTGAGGTGCCGGACTTCGTGGCGCGATTGCGGGAACAGTTTGCAAAGGAACTCGCGGCGAAAGAGAAGACCGTTATCCCCGGCGACGAGATTGATATTGATTTCACTTCGAGCACGATTTCCTGGCGCGGAGAAAACTTCGCGTTTCCCGCCCTGGGAAGTGTGCCGCAGTCGCTGCTAATCGCGGGCGGAGTGGAAAATCTGGTGGCGAAAAGACTGGTTGTGTAGCGCGGACACTCCTGTCCGCGTGCGCGCAGCAGGTAAGTGGGCTGCGCGGACAAGAGTGTCCGCGCCACACGGGTTTGATTTAGTAAGGAGCAATCATGGCGAAATACACGATTATCACCATGCCGGGAGACGGCATTGGCAATCAGGTTTTACCGGAATCATTACGTGTTCTGAAAGCGGTCGGCTTTGACGCCGAATACATTCATGCCGATATCGGCTGGGATTGCTGGTGCAATAACGGCAACGCGCTCCCCGAGCGCACTATCGAACTGCTAACAAAGCACAAGCTCGGTCTGTTCGGCGCGATTACCTCCAAGCCAAACAAGGCCGCCCAGGCGGAGTTGAAGCCCGAACTACAGGGCAACGGCTACGTCTATTACTCGCCGATCGTGACCATGCGCCAGAAGTTCAATCTCGATATCTGTATGCGTCCGTGCGTTGGATTTACGGGAAATCCTCTGAACTACATACGCAAGAGGACCGACGGCGGATTCGACGAGCCGTTGATTGATACGACCGTATTCCGGCAGGGCACAGAGGGCATGTACGCCGGGGTGGAGTGGACGAACCCGCCGGAGAACGTGCGCGCGGCCTTGAACAGCCATCCCCGGTTCAAGGCGTTTGCCAATGTTCCGGGGCCAGAACTGGCGGTGAGTTGCCGCATCATTACTCGCAACGCGGCGCAACGAATCACGAAAGCGGCCTTTGCATATGCGAAGAAACGCGGTTTCAAGGGCGTGACCATCTGCGAGAAGCCGAACGTGGTGCGCGAAACGTCGGGCATGATGGAGGAAGTGGCCAAGGAGGTGGCGAAGAATTATCCGGGGGTTGCGCTTTGGTCGACCAACATTGACGCGCAGCTGATGTGGCTGAACAAGAACCCGGAAGAGTACAACGTAATTGTCGCGTCGAACCTGTTTGGCGACATACTTTCGGACGCGTTCGCCGGGCTGGTTGGCGGCCTGGGCTTCGCGGCCTCGGCCAACATCGGCGACGACGTTGCTGTGTTCGAGCCGACCCACGGGTCGGCTCCAAAGTATGCGGAGCTGAATCCGCCGATTGTGAACCCGATTGCGATGATTCTGTCGGCGGCGATGATGCTCGACCACGTGAATGAACGGCAGAAGGCGGATCGTATTCGCAAAGCGATTGCCGATGTAGTGCGTGAAGGCAAGGTTCGCACTTACGATATGATGCGGATTCCAGGCGGAGCCAAGTCCATCGGCCAGGGCGCAGCCTCGACGGTCAAAATGACGGATGCAATTCTGGAAAAATTGAAGTGAGTGCCTCTTGCGGAAAGAAATGTGTCCGTGGTGAAGGATTGCTATGAATAGCGTTGAAACCAAGCCCTCTGCTGAAGCAGGGCATTGGGGCAAGGACATCCGTTCGGACCTGCATGTCGCTTTTGAGGCGAGCGACGGCGGCGGGATCGAGATCTCGCTGGAGTCGCGGGTGGCGCCCTATTACGGTCAGGCAATTTTGGATCAGGCGCGGGCAGTGCTGGCCGCTCTTGGCGTCGAACACGCCCGCGTTGCCATTCACGATGAAGGCGCGTTGCCTTTTACGATCGGGGCGCGTATTGAAGCGGCTGCTCGGCGCGCCGGGGCTGGGGCAGGGAAGCACTGGCTACCAGAGCAGCATCCGCTGCCACCGTCTTCACCAAAGGAAAGGTTGCGCCGCTCGCGGCTTTATCTGCCGGGCTCGGAGCCCAAGTATTTTATCAATTCCGCGCTGCACGTTCCCGATGCCGTGATCCTCGATCTGGAAGATTCTGTGCACCGGGATGAAAAGGATGCGGCTCGCATCCTGGTTCGAAACGCCCTGCGGGCGGTCGACTTCGGCGCAGGCGAACGCATGGTTCGCATCAACCAACTGCCGCTTGGACTCGAAGATTTGGCGGCAATCGTAGGCCAGAATCCGGACTTGATTCTGATGCCGAAGGTTGAGCAACCGGAGCAAGTGGCGGAAGTGGATCGAATGATCGACGAGATAAAGAAACGGGAAGGGATCACGCGGCCCGTGTGGATCATGCCGATTCTGGAGTCGGCGCTGGGGATCGAGAACGCGTTCGCGATTGCGGCTGCGAGCGGGAATGTGGCAGCGCTGACAATCGGACTCGAGGATTACACGGCCGATCTGGGCGTGGTGAAGACCCCCGAAGGGCGCGAGTCGCAGTATGCGCGGTCGCGCGTGGTCAACGCCGCCCACGCGGCCGGCGTGCAAGCGATTGATTCCGTTTACGGCGATGTCGGCGACATGGACGGCCTTCGCCGATGGGGCGAAGCTTCGCGTGCAATGGGATTTGAAGGCATGGGCTGCATTCACCCTGGGCAGATTCGAGTCATCCACGAAGCGTTTCGGCCGACCGCGGCGGAGATTACGAAAGCGCAACGGATTGTCGCCGCATTTCAGGATGCCCAGAGCAAGGGACTGGCGGTGGTGAGCCTGGGCTCGAAGATGATTGATCCGCCGGTGGTGCATCGAGCGGTCAAACTCGTGGAGCGGGCGAAAGCAATGGGAGCGATCTCGTGAGCGATATTTCGAGCAAACGACTGGAACTCGCGCAAAACGCGCTAGGCCGGACGGTGCCGACGACGGTAAACGGCAAGCCGCAGATTCCTTTTCCGGGCGTGGGGAAGTTCCAGCCACGCGGACGGAAGGCAGCACCGCCGATTAGTTCGAATAAGGATTATCCCGACGCGGGCGATAAACGAGTGGCGGATCTGGAAACTGCGCTGCGCAAGTGCGGGCTGCGCGACGGCATGGTGATCTCGAATCATCATCATCTGCGCGACGGCGACAAGGTCGCAATGATGGCGCTGGAAGCCGCGGCCAGGATCGGAGTTAAGGATCTGATGTGGTTTCCGAGCGCGTCGTTTCCTTCGCAGCAAGGCGCGATCGAACTGATGGAGAAGGGTGTGATCCATCACATCGAAGGCTCGATGAACGGTCCGCTCGGCGACTATTGCACGCAGGGGAAAATGCGTGGCATGGGCGTGCTGCGCTCCCATGGCGGGCGCTACCAGGCAATCCAGGATGGAGAAGTGCACATCGACATCGCGGTCATTGCTGCTCCGACCGCCGATTTCTTTGGCAATGCCGATGGATCGCACGGCAAGTCGGCTTGTGGTTCGCTGGGGTTTGCGCTCGCCGATTCCACCTATGCCGACCGCGTGATCGTGGTGACCGACAACCTGGTGCCTTTTCCGTGCGTGCCCTGGCAGATTCAGGGCAATAACGTCGATTATGTTGTGCCGGTCGAATCCATCGGTGATCCGTCGAGGATTGTTTCCGGTACAACGCAGATTACGCGCTCGCCCGACCGGTTGCGTATTGCGGAGCTGGTGGCAACTTTTCTGCGCGAAGCCGGAATCATGAAGAACGGGTTTTCGTTCCAGGCCGGGGCCGGCGGCATCGCGCTGGCGTTCGTGCAGTATCTGAAGGGGATGATGAAGGAGGATTGCGTCAAGGCGCGCTTCGTCCGCGGCGGCTCGACAAAGTTTCTGGTGGAGTTGCTGCAGGAAGGATTGACCGACTACATCCTCGATGGCCAAACGTTCGATCTGGATGGCGTAAAGTCGATGGCGAACGACCCGCGGCACGTGGCGACGTCGCCGTTTACTTCCTACAACTATCACGGAAAAGGAAATTTTGCCTCGCTTGTCGATGCTGTTGTTCTGGGCGCGACCGAAGTGGATGTGAACTTCAACGCCAACGTCGTTACGCACTCGGATGGGCGGCTGCTGCACGGCATTGGCGGATGGCAGAACTGCCTGTTCTCCGGTTGCTCGATTTTGGCGCTGCCGTCGTTCCGCGACCGCATTCCGGTGATTGTCGATGAAGTAACCACGATGACCGGTCCGGGCGAAATGATTGACGTGATCGTGACCGAGCGTGGGATTGCGATCAATCCGCGGCGCACCGACCTGCTGCATGCCGTGATGGGGTCGAAGCTGCCGATTCGTCCGATCCAGGACATCAAGGCGGAAGTGGAGAAAATCTGCGGCGCCAAACCGGCGAGGCCAAAGCTGGGCGACCGCCCGTGCGCAATCGTGAAGTGGGTGGACGGCACCGTGCTCGACACGGTGTGGCAGGTCGAGTGACGGAAAAATAGGCGTGCGGCCGTAGAAATTGAGTGCCACTATGAGATGACGGATTGCGGGCAGACAGGTATCCTGATCTGCCCGATTTTGTTTTTGGAGGCGCGAGTGCGTGGGCTGGAAGCGAAGCGAGTTTTGATCACAGGCGGCGCCAGCGGAATTGGAGCTGCTACCGCAGCGCGATTTCTGGACGAAGGTTCGGCCGTGTGCGTTCTCGACCGCCATGCGGCCGCCCGGCAAAGGATCGCGGACGAACTGCCCGATCTGGCTGGAACGCTCGACGCCGACGTCAGCGACCTACACCAGGTGCAGGCTGCATTTGCCGGCGCGATCAAACTTATGGGCGGCGTCGATGTGCTCATCAACAACGCCGGCATCAGCATTCGCCACCATTTTCTCGACATCACTCCAGAAGAGTGGGGCAAGGTGATCGCCGTGAATCTGACCGGCCTGTTCTACGTCGCGCAGACAGCAGCCCGGCACATGATGGAGCGCGGCAGCGGCGTAATTCTGCAAACCGCCTCGACCAACGGGATCATGGGTTATCCGTTCTACGCCGATTACAACGCTACCAAGGCTGGAGTGATCGAATTGACCAAGTCGATGGCGCTGGAGCTGGCGCCAAAAGTGAGAGTGTGCGCGGTGGCGCCAGGGTACGTGCTGACTCCAATGCAGCGGGCCGAATACACGGATGCCATGCTCGAAGAGGTCAATTGCAAGATCCCTCTTCGCCGCCACGCCCAGCCCGAGGAGATTGCGGCTCTGTTCGCCTTTCTCGCCTCGGACGAAGCGCAGTACATCACCGGCCAGGTCTACACCTGCGACGGCGGAGAGATCGCTGGAGGGCTGGCCAGCCGCTGAGATAGTCGCGGGAAGATCATGCAATTGGACGGCAAAGTCGCAATCGTTACCGGCGGAGCGTCCGGCATAGGGCGTGCAACCGCGCTGCTGTTTGCGCGGGAAGGCGCGGCTGTTGCGATTGCAGATGTAAATCAAAATGCCGGCCAATCGGTGGCCGATGAGATTGCGCGCGCTGGTGACCGCGCCATTTTCGAAAGCGTCGACGTGACGAGTGCCGCGGATTGCCGGCGGCTGGTCGTGCGCTCCATAATCGAGTTTGGCCGGATCGACATCCTGTTCAACAACGCCGGCATCATCCGTCGCGCAACCGTGATGGACCTGCCCGAAGAAGACTGGGATCGCGTGATGGCTGTCAACGTCAAATCCATTTACCTGCTGTCGCGCGAAGTGATCCCGCACATGGAAAAGCAGGGCGCGGGCTCGATCATCAACACGTCTTCAGGTTGGGGACTGGCCGGAGGCGCAAAGGCTGTTGTGTATTGCGCGTCGAAGGGCGCAGTCGTGCTGCTCAGCAAGGCTATGGCCATCGATCACGGCCCGCGCATACGAGTGAATTGCATTTGCCCCGGCGACACGGATACCCGCATGCTGCGCGCTGAAGCCGCCCAACTCGGCGAAGACGCCGACCATTTTCTGGCCGATTCAGCCAAACGTCCCCTAGGCCGCGTGGGCTCTCCGGAGGAAATTGCCCAAGCCGTTCTTTACCTGGCCAGCGATGCATCGTCGTTTGTGACGGGCACAACGCTGGTCGTCGATGGCGGCGGCTTGGCGGGGACAGGTTGAGATGGAGAAAACTGTGGTGAGTCCGTCCACGAAAGCACGAACGCGATCGCGTGAATGGTACGAGCGCGCGCAGCAGTTTCTGATTGAGGGCGTGAACTCGCCGTCTCGCGGTTCCGCCGTGTACACCTCCGGCCCGGTGGTGCTCGAGCGCGGCCGCGGCTCGCACGTCTGGGATATCGACGGCAACGAGTACGTCGATTTCATGATGTCGTTCGGTGCGCTGATTCAAGGTCACGCGCATCCGAAAATTGTCGAGGTAGTCTCGCAAACCATCGCCGACGGTTCGCATTTTGCCGCGGCCACGCCCGCGGAACTCGACGCGGCCGAACGGTTTTGCCGCATAGTCCCGGGCGCGCAGGCCGTGCGCTTCACCAATAGCGGCAGCGAGGCCACCATGCTGGCCCTCCGCCTCGCGCGCGCTCACACGGGGCGGAATAAATTTCTCAAGTTCGAAGGACACTACCACGGCTGGTACGACCCCTACTGCCTGAACGGCCACAGCCATCCCGCCGATAAGCTCGGCTCTAAGGCAAACCCGTCTCGCTTCCCGGATTCCGCCGGCATTCCCGATTCCGTCTTCGACGACGTCGTGCTGGCACCGTGGAATGACCTCGAAGCGCTCGAAGCCATCTTGCGCCAGCACGGGCGCGAACTCGCGGCCATTATCACCGAGCCGCTTATGGCCAACATGGGCTGCATTCTGCCGCGCGAAGGCTATCTCAGAAAAGTTTGCGACCTCGCCCATCACTACGGAGCCCTTTTCATTCTCGATGAAGTTGTAACCGGTTTCCGCTACGCGCCCGGCGGATGCCAGCAACGCTTCGGCCTGAAGCCCGATCTGAGCACATTCGGCAAGGCGCTGGGCGCAGGATTTCCCATCGGTGCAGTGGCCGGCCCTCGTGCCATTCTCGACCGCATGCGATGGGGCAGCGAAGACATGGTGCTGCACTATGGAACCTTCAACGGCCATCGCCTGACGATGCGTGTGATCGCCGCCAACCTCGATCTCCTGGCCGCGAATGACTTCGCGATTTATAAGCGGTTGTATGCGATCGGGGACGCCGCGATTGCCGGGCTGCGCGACGTATTTCGGCGGCGGAAAGTCGCCGCGATCGTGCAAGGCTTCGGCCCCATGTTCCAAATCTACTTTACCGGTCGTGACGCAATTCACGATTATCGGGACTACTGCCAATTCGCCGACACCGCCAAGTATTCGCGATTTATCCATGGACTCCTCGATCGCGGAATCTACATGACACCCTCGAACGGCCTGCACTGGATCATTTCGACTGCCCACACAACGGAAGACGTCGAAGCCCTGCTGTCAGCCGCCGATGTAGTCTGCACGGAGTTGACGTGAACGTCGTCTTCTTAGGCGGAGGCCGCATTACCTCGGCAATACTGGCCGGTCTGCACCTTGCGAAAACGAAACATCATCTTGTAGTACATGACCGCAGTGCCAAAAAACTGCGTGCTCTGAAAAAGCTCTACGCGATCGCGGTGGAACCCGACCTCGAGCGCGCCATCGCCAACGCAGACCTGCTGTTGATTGCCGTTCGGCCCAATTCTGTCGTCGACCTTCTGCGCGTAATTGGAAAGGTGAATCGCCCGCTACTCGCGGTGAGTGTGGCGGCGGGCGTTCCGTTGCGGACGTTAACCAAGGCCCTCGATACTCCCGTGCGGTGGGCCCGCGCCATGCCAAGCCCAGTCTGCCGCAACGGACGAGGCCTTACCGCCGTGACTTTCCCGCGAAGCCTGCCAAAGAAAGAGCGCCGGCGCGTCCGCAACTTGTTCGCAAGCTTTGGCCCCGTTGTCGAGATCCCGGAAAGCAGGTTCGACGCCTTCACCGTTACCTACTCCTGCAGCCACGGTTATCACGCACTCGCGACATTAGCGCAGGCCGCGCAGAAAGCTGGCCTCGATCGAAAGACTGCACTCTTGGCGAGTGCGCATGCCTTGGCTGACGGCATCGTAGCCTGGCGCGAAGGGAACGATCCGCTTGCGGCATTGCTCGAGGAAGCCGCCACTCCCGGCGGAATCGCAGCCACCACCGCAGCCGCCATGGAGGCCGCCGGATACCGGCGTGCTGTCCGCAAAGGCGTAGCCGCCGGCCTGCGCAGAGCCCGCGCCAACGCCCGGTAATCATCAGAAATCGATACCACCCACGACGGACTGCAAAGGCAGAGGTTCCTAAAGGTCCCAAGGCGCCCACCGTTTATAATCGGCAGCGATGAGGCGTTTTTTCCGCGTCGTTCTATTGGCCCTTGTCCTGATGACCGTGGCGCTGATCTCTGCGCTGACGGCGATGCAGTTCGCCATCCACGGGCGCGAAGTTGCCATCCCCAAGCTGCTCGGCATGGCCCCGCTCGATGCCGAGCGGGCCGCCGCCGCATCAGGGTTACAGCTTGCCATCGAGCGCCAGTTCTACAGTCCAGATGTGCCCGAGGGAAGAATTATGACCCAGGTGCCCCCGCAGGGTACTAAGGTACGTCGCGGTTGGACAGTTCGCGTGGCGCAGAGTCTTGGCCCGCAGCGTGTGGCAATTCCCGATATAACCACCGCAAGCGAGCGGGCGGCGGAATTAAACATACGGCGTCGCGGTTTCGCCGTGGGCTTCGTCGCGCAAGTGAATTTGCCCGACGTCCCCCAGGACCGGGTGGCGTCGCAAGACCCTTCCGCCAATGCCAGCGGAGTCGCTGCTCCGAAGATCGATTTGTTGGTCAGTCTCGGCCCCGAGCCGGCCGCCTATGTGATGCCGAACCTTACGGGCCAGCCTCTCGGCAGCGCGACGCTTGCCTTGCAGGACGCCGGCATGCGGATCGGCAAAGTCAGCGTTCATGCAGCAGAAGCATCTGGCGAGCCGCAAGCCCTGCCGAGTGCAGCTTCTGAACCCAATGCCGCCAGCATGATCGTCGAACAGACGCCGCCTCCAGGACAGAAAATCGTCGCTGGCACTCCAGTGAACTTCGAAGTGCGCTAATCGTGTTATCGCCCCTCTACCCTTGGGCTTTGTCTAGTGTTATCTGTGATTTCGGCTCCTATTTTCTCTGAATGATTGCTGCAAAAAAACCGTCGCAAGCATGAATCCCTGGAATCGTTCGCAGGTACGGTCCGTCGAGCAACGCCTCTATCCCGTCCACCGAGAGCTCGCCTTCCTGTTGCAATTGCTCCAATTCCCTCCGGCAGTCGACAATCGAAAATTCCGGCAATTCATCCAGGACTGCTTCAACGGCCGCTTCATTTTCCTCGCGCTCCATCGAGCAGGTCGAATATACGAGCCGTCCCCCCGCAGCCAATTGCCCGAGCGCTGATTTCAAAATCCCAATCTGCCGCGCTTGCAAATCGTCGAGGTCCTCGATCCCAAGGCGCCACTTGATCTCGGGATTGCGCGCCAGAGTGCCAGTACCGGAACAAGGAACATCGGCAAGAATACGGTCGAAACCACGCGAAAAAGGAAATTGGCGTGCGTCCCCAGCGACGATGCGAACGTTTGGAAGGAGAACGAGATCACGTAAGAGCCGCGCGCGATGGGGATGAAGTTCGGATGCCACAACCAGAGCGTTCGGGTTTCGCCGGGCCAACAGTGCCGTCTTTCCTCCGGGAGCGGCACAGCAATCGAGGATTGTCTTCCCTTGTCCAGCCAGCAGCGCGACCAGCTGCGAGCCCGCATCCTGAATGGCCACGCGGCCTTGCTGGTAAGCCTGAGTTCGCGTTACGTCGCCTGCAACGACAATCTTTGCGGCGGAGAGTAGACGGCTCGGGCCGAGCTTTATGCCTTCGCGGGTCACTTCGTCCAGACCTTGCCGGTCGTAAACGCGGATGCACGTCGCTGCCGGATGTTGATCGGCCAGGCATATCTGCCGGGTTGTTTCAATGCCGTACCGTTCAACCCAGCGCGTTACCAGCCAATCCGGATGAGCCGAATTACGGGCGAGCGCGCCGGCGCCGAAAGATTTCTCGATTTCAGCAAAGATGTCCGCCGCCGGCTCGGCGGATGCCGTAGCGCTGGCCCCCGCCATTTTTCGCAGCACGGCATTCACGAACGATGCCGCCGACCGCTTCCGCGCCGCCTTCACAAGTTCCACACTTTCGAAAATGGCGGCGCGCGCCGGCACACGCGACAGGAATTTCAGTTGATAGATCCCCAGGCGGAGTGCGCCAAGCACCTCTTCATCCAGGCGCTCAAGACCTTGCGATGATACCTCCGCCACCCGATGGTCGAGCCAAGAACGCCATCGTAGAACTCCCATCACCAATTCGGTTGCGAGCGCGTGATCGGCGGATGAGAGTTTGTTGAAGCGTGCCGAGTGGAGGAGGTCGCCCGCGTAGGATTGTTCGCGCTCCACCCTCTGAAGAATTTCGAACGCAGCAGCGCGAGCGGGAGAGACAGCCATCGCGGCTATTGTCCCACGGCGCTTCGCTCCGAGCTATTCTCTTGGCATTATTCGCCCAGCCGGTCGCCGGTTTTCAGCCGGTAGCCGTTGATGAACTCCTGCGCCGTCATGCGGCGCTTGCCTTCGATTTGAACCTCGAACAGTTCGAGCACCGTACCGTGGCCGCAACCAACCAGAAAGCGCGTTCCTTCGACAGCAATTGCACCGGGTGTAAGGGGCGTCAGACTCTGGGCTGGCTGAGCGCGATGGACCTGCAGGTTTTTTTTCTGGAATGTCGTGAACGCCCCCGGCCACGGTCGAAAGCCGCGCAGCCGATTGAATAGCTCATCGGCCGGCCGCGAGAAGTCCATGCGGCCGTCTTCTTTCTTCAGAATTGGCGCAAGCGTCGCTCGCGAATGATCCTGCGGGACCGGCTGTACTTGCCCTCTTTCGAGTCCGCACAACGTCTCAATCGTCAATTCAGCGCCGATCGAAGCGAGCTTTGGGCCTAGCGTCTCAGCCGTGTCGTCCAACGAAATCGGCAGCTCACGTTGCATGAGGATGTCTCCCGTGTCGAGTCCAGCATCGATCCGCATGGTCGTAACGCCAGTGACAGTTTCGCCGTTGGCAATTGCCCATTGGATCGGCGCGGCCCCGCGATACTTAGGCAACAACGATGCATGCAGGTTCAAATTGCCGAAGCGTGGCAGATCAATCATCCACTGCGGAATGATGCGCCCATAGCCAACGACAATGATCGCATCGGGCCTAATCGCGGCTAGTTGCGAGCGAAACTCTTCGTTGTTCTTGATTGCGGCCGGTTGCACGATTGGGATGCTGAGTCGCATCGCAGCTTCCTTTACCGCAGAAGCAACCAACTCCATCCCACGCCCACGCGGCCGGTCCGGCTGCGTCACGACCAGTGGCACGGAGTGCCCCGCCGCGACCAGCTTTTCCAGCGTTGGAACCGCGAAGCGCGGTGTGCCACAGAAAATCAGAATCATAAACAAGGTCCCGGGTCTTAGGTCCCAGGTCTTAGAAAGTGCAGGACTGATCTAGAACATCCTCGGCTCTTACCATTTCCCGGCGAACGCCACCGGGCACACAGGAAAATCCTGAGACCTACCACCTGAAACCTGAGACCTGCCCTCCTACCACTCTCCCGCCTTCACCATCTTCTTGATCTTGCGCTTGATCAGATCGCGCTTCAGGGCGCTGATATGCGAAATATACAGCTTGCCGTTCAGGTGGTCCGTTTCGTGGAGGAACGCGCGCGCCAGCAGGTCTTCTCCGGTGTGCTCAAAAAACTTGCCACTCAAATCTTGGGCGCGAACCGTCACGATCTTGGCGCGAGAGACATCTTCGCGAAACTCGGGAATGCTCAGGCAGCCTTCACTGCCGCGCTGGCGGCCTTCTTTGCCCACGATCTCTGGATTGATCAAGACGAGTTGTGCGTCGGGGTTTTCCTTGAAGGTCACGTCCACGACGGCGATACGCTTCGAAATGCCAATCTGCGGCGCCGCCAGGCCGACGCCGCGTGCGGCATACATGGACTCAAACATGTCAGCGATGAGAACTCTGAGGTCGTCGTCAAACTGCGTGACCGTCGCCCCCGGCTTTTCCAGAACCGGATCGCCGAATTTCACAATTGGATAGATCATCTTTGCGTCAGTAGTTTTTCAGTTGCTCCAGGTAACCCTGGAAATTTCGTTTGGTTTCGCCGAGCGAGTCGCCGCCGAATTTTTCGAGCGCGCAGCGCGCCAGCGTGAGCGCGACCATGGCCTCGCCGGCCACGCCGGCTGCGGGCACCACGCACACATCCGAGCGCTCGTAGGCCGCCTTCACCGGTTCGCGTGTCGCAAAATCCACCGACTGCAATGGCCGCCGCAGCGTAGAGATCGGTTTCAGATACCCGCGCACCCGAATCTCCTGCCCATTCGAAACCCCGCCCTCAATGCCTCCGGCGTTATTGCGGGTGCGCGTGAAGCCGGCAAATCCCGTTTCCCGCTGATAGCCAATTTCATCATGCACCGCCGATCCCGGCGAATGCGCTGCCTGAATTCCGCTACCGATCTCGACCGCCTTCACCGCCTGCAACGACATGACCGCCGCAGCCAGCAACGCGTCCAGCCTTTCATCCCACTGCGCGTAACTCCCCAGGCCGGGCGGTACATCGCGCGCCACAACTTCAAATACGCCTCCGACGGAATCGCCCGTGCGCAGAACTTTGTCGACCTCTTCCTTCATGCGCTGCTCGGCCTCCGAGTCGGCGCAGGAAAGCAGCACCTCGCTTTTGCCCGCCAGCGGCTCGATTTGTTCCCACGCGATTTCACGGTCCGCGATTGAAACCGCGCCTACCGCGGTCACGTGACTCAAAACTTCCATTCCCAGTTCGCGCAGGAAAAGCTTGGCCAGTGCGCCGATTGCGACGCGCGCCGCCGACTCGCGCGCCGATGCGCGTTCGAGCACATAACGCGCCTCCACGAAATCGTACTTCAAAGCTCCGGCAAGATCGGCATGACCGGGGCGAGGTGACGCCACGCGCTTGTGTTTCTCCGGATCGCCCGGTTCGACGGGCAAAGCTCCCTTCCAATTCTGCCAGTCACGATTCTCGAGCAAAACAGCAATCGGCGAGCCGATCGTCTTGCCATGGCGCACGCCCGAAAGGAAGTGGGCCTTGTCGGATTCGATCTTCATGCGCCCGCCGCGTCCGTAGCCCTGTTGGCGTCGCCAGAGTTCCCGGTCCACAAATGCCTGATCGACCGGCACTCCGGCAGGAAGACCGGAAAGAAACGCGACTAGGGCCTCGCCATGCGATTCTCCGGCAGTAAAGTAGCGCAGCATGTGAAGAGGCATTGTAAATGAAGAGGGAATGATGAAGGAAAGATCGGTTTCCGGTCGATTTTGTGCGGAACAATAGGGAGAACAGGTACAATAAAACGCAGGTTGTACCGGCATCCTTCGAGCACGGGATTAGTGTCGCCGCCGACTTCGTCAAATTGAGACACGAGGTATTTCTTTAGTGCTAACCACAAAGACCGGTCTGTTCCCTCCTGTAAACGGAGAGCGCATACGATGCGTGATCGCGGACGATCACGAGTTGGTTCGCTATGGGGTGCGCCGTCTGCTCGAAGATTCTCCCGATTTTGTGGTTGTCGCCGAAGCGGGCGACGCTGCGGATGCGCTGAAACTGACGCTCAAGCACCGCCCCGACCTGGTGCTGCTCGATATCGGCATGCCGGGCATGTCGTCGTTTGAAGCCTGCCGGCTCATCGAAGAACACTGTCCGGACTCGCGCATCGTCTACCTGACCATGCACGAGGACAAGGAGTATGTGCAGCAGGCGCTACGCTCAGGCGCCAGCGGCTATCTGCTGAAAGATACGCCGACGCCGATTCTATTGCGTGCGCTGCGTGAAGTGCGCCGCGGTGAGCGCTACTGGAGCCCACAAATCCTGCATCAACTCAGGGACGACTCGAAACAGGATGGTGTTGCCCAAGTCCCGCTGCGCAGGAACTCCCTGACCTCGCGGGAGCGGGAAGTGATGAAACTGCTCGCCGAAGGCCAGACCGTGCGGCAGGCAGCTACGGCGCTGGGAATCAGCATCAAAACCGTCGAGGCGCACAAGTTCAACCTTATGCGCAAACTCGACATCCACAACAAAGCCCAGTTGGTAACAGTCGCGATCCAAAAGAAGATTCTGCCTGTGCCGGTGTCGACGTAGCGCCGAGCGCCGCACATCACTCCTACGGTGTTGCCAGCTTGGCGAGCGTTGCCAAGTCGGGTACTTCAAGGTTGGGATGTCCCTCAGCCGCTCGCACCGCGCCCATCCCCGGCCGCGCGGATTTCCGGTTCACCCACACTGTTGCGATGCCCAATGACCGCGCCGGAACTACGTCGTGATAGATGCTCTGCCCAGCGTGCAGCAGTTGCTCACGCGCTATGCCGAGCCTTTGCAGCGCCAACTCAAAGTTATGCAACGAAGGTTTGTAGCTCCGTGCCTGCTCGGCCGTGACGGCGGCATCGAATTCCACGCCCAGCAGTTTCCGAGTCTGGGCAAATAGATCGTCGTCAATGTTTGAAATGACGGCCAGCCGGTAGCGCTTCTTGAGCGCCCGCAGCGCGGCCACAGTATCCGAAAAAGGCGGCCACGACGGCACCGACTCCGGCAGAGCAAGCACCTCGGATGGAGAAGGCTGGAACCCAAGCCGTTCCCCAAACGCCCACACCACCGATTCGAGCACCTCGCGGTAAGTCCGATACGGCCCGCTCTCCGCGTTCGCCTCAAACTCCCCGTAGAGTTCGAGGATGGCCGGGTCGGCGAGATTGCATTTGTGCCGCGTTAAAAGCGCCCGCAATATCGGAAGCATTCCTGCTTCCCAGTCGATAAGCGTTCCGTAACAGTCCAAGCTGATGGTGGTGAAGCGAGAAAAGTCCATGGCACATCAGGAAGAAACATTGCCGGAGAAAAGACAGCCGTCGGTCGCTAGTCGTCAGTCGCTCACAATATCTTGCCAAGACTAACGACTAACGACCAACGACCAGTCAGGCTACTGTGCCGCCTTCACTTCCAGCGGAGCTTTCAGCTTGAAACTGAGGGCAGCTTCGGCCGGAAGAACGATTTCTTTATTGCCCGTATAGGCGGATCCGGCCCCGCCAGCACCTCCGCCCGCCAGCAAGCCAATTGCAGCACCCTTGCCGCCGCCGGCCAACCCGCCAATGATGCCGCCCAATGCTGCTCCCCCGCCGGCCATTTCGGCACTCCGCTTGCCCTTGCCCCTTTCCTGGCGTTCGACAGCGGTGGTGTCAATCCCCTGCTCGATCCCGTTGACCTTGATCGAGGTCAGCCGAATCTCCAGTAACGCGCCGCCCTTCAACTTGCCGAGCGGCTTTGCATCGACGACTGTGCCCTTTGCCACCGCGCCGGCTGGAATCACGGTATTTCCATCCACGGTAACGGCATCTGCCAGCGTGGCTGTAAATGAATCGCCCGGTGAACTGATTCTTGATCCCACCGCTTGGCCGAGTCGTACGGTCAAGGTTGTCCCGGCGGGCACCACCACCGGTGGCGGCGGAGCAGGTGCGGCTGCGGGTGCAGCGGCCGGCGCGGCCGATTGTCCGGCAGCGGGAGATCCCATCGCATTGTTCCCGGCGGTATTCGATGTCCCGGTGTTTTGTGCCGACGACGTTGCGGCCGTATCCGCTGGCTTGCTCGAGCAGGCAGCCAGCGCGAACAGTAAGACAATGGTGAGTGCGTAGAGTGCACGGGTACGCATAATATTCTCCTTCGAAATGAAATTTCCTGAGGGCAAAACTTTATAAGAAGTTGAGCGAGTGTGCAAATACGGCAAAGCAGGTACGTCTAACTGCGTTGCCGGTTAAGCTTTCTGTTCGCTGAACAGATCCGCGGCGGGACCGGCGGCGCCTGGTTTTGCGGGTTCAGCAGCCGCGGATGTTTGCTCAGATGGCTCATTCCCGGCTTTCGCGTCGGCGGCCTTCTCGCCCTGAATAAATTTCCGCGAGTCGAGCAGCGGGCGCCCCAGCGAGGCGTTGTAGCTGGTCCACGCTCCCTCCGACTCGCTCTCGCGTGCGTAATGCGCACGCATCGCCTCCATTTTTGAATCCAGGTCATCGAGGTAATGCAGCATGAGCGCTTCCGGAAACATCGGCAGCTTGGGCGATCCAAAATCGTACTGCCCGTGATGGCTGATGATCAGATGCTCGAGCAGCGTTTTCAGTTCCGGAGGGAAGTCAGGCAGCTTGGTCAGCTTCGCCTGTAACATCTCCAGTTCGATGATCATGTGACCAAGCAACTGGCCCCGCGTGGTGTAGGAAAACGACCGGTTATAGGTCAGCTCCTGGATCTTTCCGATATCGTGAAGAAACGCTCCCGTCAGCAGCAGATCCCGGTTGACCTGCGGATAGTTGGCGCTGACCACGTCGCAGACGCGGAAGAGCGAAACCACATGATCGAGAAGTCCACCGATGTACGCATGATGCAGCGTCTTAGCGGCAGGAGCGTTCCGGTAGCGCTCCGCAATCTCCGCATCCGCCATGAACAGTTCAACCAGCGCCTTCAGGTGCGGATTCTGCAACGTAGCCACAAAACCCGCCAGCGTTTGCCAAAGTTCTCCAATGTCCTTGGTGGTCTTGGGCAGATAATCGGCGTAGTCGATCTCCGCTTCTTCCATGCGCCGCAGTTTGTGAATGGTCAGCTGAAACCGGTTCTTGTACTTGTTGATGAGGCCCTTGATTTTGAGAAAGTCGTCCTGCTCGAAGGCGTCGATGGCTTCCTCGACGTTGTCCCACATCTTGGCTTCGAGGTGTCCGCTACGGTCGGCCAAAGTCAGCGCCAGGTAAGGCTCGCCGTTCTTCTTCGGCTTCACCTGTTTCGACGCCACCACGAAGCTGGACGTGATGATCTTGTTTTCCTGCAGAACACAGTCGGAAATAAAGAACTCTTTCATGACCCTCCGCAAATCGATGCCAGGCACAAAAGCGCGGCTTGCAGCCCGGCTTCAGAAACGGCAACGGTCGCCCGCCTCGTGCTAGAACACCCCAAGCTTTTTCTTCTTTTTCAGGTTTTTCGAGGCGACTTCTTTGGTTGTCGTTTCAATCGGTTTCGTCTGCTTTGCGCTCGCGCCCGAATCGATGTAGCCCGGCTTCACATCGATGAACGCCTGCTCCCTCAGTGTCGTCAGGTAAGCTCGCAGCGCCGGTTGCAGCTTTTGCATGTACAACGCGTCCTGGATGCGCGGCTCCGCTTCCTTCAACGTCGGTATGCCGGCAGCCTGGTGCTCGGTCACCTGCAGAATTACGTAGCCCTGTTTGGTACGGATCACGTCCGTCGTCTCTCCAGCCTTGAGCGCAAAGACCTTGTCTTCTAATTCTTTCGCCAGCGTTCCCCGATTGAAGACGCTCAAATCGCCACCGTCTTTGGCCGACGGACCGTCTGAGTTCTTCTTTGCCAAATCAGCGAAAGTAGCGCCCTTGTGAAGCTGTTCGAGCAGGTCCTGAGCCTTGGCCTGTGCCGTGGCAAGCCCTGCCTCATTCTCGGCTTCCGTCGGTCGTTCCGGCTTGCCGTCAAGGCCGGCCGGCTTGACCGGTGGCTTGGGGGCAACCAGAATCTCGCTCAACCGCACCGCCTCCGGCCGCTCCATTTCCGCTTTGTGCGCGTTGTAAAACTTCCCCACTTCATCCTTGTTCATGGCCAGCTTGGACCCGACCTCTTGTCCAATGACCCGCTGCGTGACGATCTGGTTGCGCAGGTTCTGTTTGAATTCCTCGTAGGAGGCGCCTTGCGCCTGAGCCGCTTTCTCCAGGTCCTCCATTGTCTCCAGGTTCATCTGCTTCCGCATCTCGTCCAGTTTCTTGACGAGTTCGGTGTCGCCGGTGATACCCAGATCCTTCCCCTTTTGCAGCAGCAATTGCTGGTCAATCAGGTCGCGCAGCACATCCTTCTGCTTGTCGGCAAAGGCGCGGTCGGCATTGCCCGGCTCCTGCTGCTGGACTTCCTGCTTCAACTGGTCCCGGCTGCGCACATATTCCGAACGCGTGACGATCTCGTTGTTTACGCGGGCAATGATTTCTTCCACCACCGTATCGGCAGGAAGCACGGCGGGAAGCAGCATTGCGTATGCTATTGCCGCAAGCGCAATCGATACCTTTTTCATGGAGGCTCTCTGAAAACCCGGGCTAAACCAGGGAGTGTTTTTCGTATTATTCTACTCTGAGTTAGGCCTCGGACCAATTCGGGGCCGCCAAGAATGTAGCGCTGGCCCGAGTCCCAATGAACGGTCGCTTCGGAATTGCAGGCTAATCCGCCCGCATGAGCGTCAGGGCGGTGACGTCATTGTGCCGTGGAGGGTTGTGCAGAAATGCCTGGACCTCCTCCAGAATGCGCCGAGACAAGGCCTTCGCCGAGGGCGATTCGGACCGCATCACGCCTTTCACTCCCGTCAGTCCGAACTCTGAATTCTTGCTCTCCGCTTCCACCACCCCGCGGGAGACGACCGCAAACGCACCCTTCGATCCAAGCCCGACAATCCTGGCGTCGGTTGGGGCCAGCGAGAACAGGCCCAGGGGCAGGCCGGTAGCCGGCAACTCCACCACGCTTGTTTCGTCCCGCAGCAGCGCGGGCGTGTGGCCGGCGTTCACGTAGCATAGCGTGCCCAATTCCTCGTTATAGCAACCGGCAAATGCGGGACAGCTTCGCACGCCCCCGGCCGCGCGCATGATCTCGAGATTCAACCTCCTCGACAGTTCAACCATGGCCTCGGACTCGTTGAGTTCCGGTGCGGAAAAAATCTCCTCAGCCGAACTGTGAAAGCACGTCTTCGCCGCCTCAAGGATGGGAGCGCTGGAGTCGCGCTTGCCCGCTACATCCAGCATTCCAAAGATAAATCGCGTCGGCCCGACCCGCACGAAATCGTGAAAATCACCTCCGGCCTGAGGAGCAAAATATGCCACCGACATCGCTGCGCCCTGCAGAGGCGGCGTATCGGTGTGCATGATGTGAGGAATCTCTCCGGCGGGCGGACTGAATAGCTTTGAGAGCAGCGCCTTCATGACCGGCGAAGTTAGCACAATCGCTGGGAGCCGGACAATGCGCCAATGGTGGGGTTTCCCAAGTCGGCCGGCGGAGGTTCGGCAAACCTCTCATGTTTCAGTAATTTAGGTCACGCAGGAAATTGCACTTCCGGTTTTACTTCCCGTATCGGTCAGCCAGCCAGCGCGCCATGTCATCGCGCAGTTGGCGGTAGTCGCCGTGGATGGCGCCGCGCAACGCGGCTTCGCTCGAACTGCCTTGCCCGAGCCGTTCTAGAACGTGCTGAATCTCGCCCATGCCGTAGGTGTCGCGAATGTATTCGGCGGCAGCCAACGATTCCGCATACGCCACGGTCGCCTCCATGCCCGAAAAACCCATGAAACTGCCTTCGAGAGTGTTATATGGAATCTCCGCTCCTCCGGCAAACATCCCGGCCAGCGTACGCCCGTTCGAGGCGCTGGATTTGCCTTCTTCCATTTGCGCGATCCCTTCGTTCAGCCAGGTCGGACAGCGATTGCTCGTCATCTGCGACACGAAGGAGTGCGTGAGTTCGTGTTTCAGAACTCGCGCCAAATCCGGCGTGATACCGTTGACGCCGCTCACTGGGATCCGCAGCTTGCCGTCATTGATGGCGCCACTCCACGACGGCGCCCGCGTCACGTCGAAGAAAGCCTGCTGCGTGTAAAGGGTCACAGCGATGTTGTTCCGCGGCGAGTAACCGAGATCGCGTACGAGATCGTCAAAGTCGGAATCGAGAGTCGCCAGCAGATCCTTCCGGAAACCTTCCGCGGTGTCCTTGCCTTCGAAGTGCAGATTAAAGTGGCTGCTCTCCTTTTGCGAAAAGTCCGATTCCGCTTTTGACTCCCTCTCGGCCTTCTCCACGTATTGCCTCACAGTCGAATCGGGCCGCAGCGCCAGAGATTTCTTCCACCAGCGAATCGCTTCCGCCGTACGATCGTTGGCGAACTGCACAAATCCAAGCATGGCCAGCGTATCCGGCGAGTCAGGAGCAATCCTCACCGCGCGTTCCGCGTAAGGCAGCGCCTGCGCCGCCTGGCCGGTCCGCATCAGGCAAGCCGCGTAATAGACCAGCAGCGTCGCGTTGTCAGGCTGAAAGCGCAGGGCCGAGTCGTAATAAACCTTGGCTTGCGGAAAATTTCCATCATCCGATTCGTGCTTCCCGGCCAGAAAGTATCCGGTGGCTGCCAGATCAGAATTGCCAGCCCGTTCCAGATCTGTCAACGCTTCGGCATCCACTTTGCCGTCGTGGATGATCTTCTGCAAGACGTCGCCTTCGTGGTCGAAGGTCGGCGCCGCGGGGGTGAAGTCCGCACCCGCTGCGGACGCTCCCGAACTCAAGCGCGCCGGCGCTGCACCGCCCGCGTCTATCCGATCAACCGACGATTTCGGGATAGCGTAGGTGTCTTCCCCCACGTCGTACTCAAGCCGGTCCTTGCTTTTGTCTTCGCGGACCTGGTCGGCCCAGATGGTGCGTCCATTCTTCAGGTGAATAACGTCCGCGGGCGCGGGTGCCGCAGCCAAAAGCACTAAAATGGAGCACAATATTCGCACTGAGCTGATTCTAGCAATCGAGGCGGAGGGCTTCGTAGGTGACCAAGGTGTTGGTTCGGTCGCGGCGGATTATCGTGCTGGCCCTGTGTTGCCTCGCTGGCCCTGTCGTTTTTGCCCAGTCCTCGCCAACCGATCCCCACTGCCCGCGGACTTCCACCGGGCTTTATTCGCGCATCCGCAGCGTTGGCTTGGATCCAGGGCGCGTTTACCGCGTGCGCGATGCCGCGATTGACCGGCCCAACCTCAACGTCACCTTGGAGGATGGCGCCCTCGCATTCACCGAGGATATTTGTGGCCGCATTACCGGTGCTTTCTTTGTGGGAGATGGAGATATTCTGCTCCAGCCGCCCAACCGCACCGAGCGCGCCTCCCTCATGCTGTTCACCGGCATGGCCATCCTGGAAGAGCAATTCAATTCGGCCTATCTGCGCTTCAATGACGATACGGCAGAGCTTCTTCAGCCCTTCCTGTCGGTGGGCCAGTGGACGAGCGACTCGTTCAAGGAATGGGACGATGCCAGCCGCCGTCTGGCGGAATACGACTCTTTGCGATTGTTCGTGGACTTCAGCCATTTCCTTCCAGCGTCATCAGCGAGCGCCGCCCCGCCAGGATTTTCCTCTCTTCTGCATCTGCACCTTGCGGGCAAGAAGCTGGGCGCCTTTGAGGTCTTCTGGGACGCCGACGGCGCCGAGCCTCTGTTAGTCGGGCAACTCCGGACCAAAGACAATTTAGGTTTTTTTGATATCTGGACGTCATTCGCGCCCACCTCCGCGACTGGCGCAGCGTCGGTTTCATCCCGAACCGATGTTTCCATCGCTGCTTATCGCATTCAAGCCGCCGTGCAACCGCCAATCGAACTGCGGGCACTGACCGACGTCGATCTCAGCGTCCATAAGGGAGGGCAACGCACTCTTTTGTTTGAGTTGTCTCGCTACTTGAAGGTGGAGTCAGTCGAGTCCGATGGCCACCCGCTTGACTTCATCCAGAATCCCGCGCTGGAAGGAACACAACTTGAGCGAAGAGGAAACGATCTCATTGCAGTCGTGTTTCCGGCGGAACTCACCAGCGGCAAGGGATTGAAACTCCGGTTCCGGTATGCCGGAGATGTTCTGTCCGACGCTGGCAGCGGATTGCTCTATGTCGGCGCCCGCGGCATCTGGTATCCGAACTTTGGACTGAATGCCGCGTCGTTCGACATGGAGTTCCGATACCCCGCTACCTGGACGCTGATCGCGACCGGAAAGCTCAGCTCACAGACTGCAAGCGCCGCGGAAAAAGTCGATGTCGGCGAGAGAACCTCGCATTGGATCTCCGACCGTCCGATTCCTCTCGCGGGATTCAACTTGGGCAAGTACGTGCGCGCTGAAGCGAAGGCTGGCAAAGTCGTGGTGGCAGCTTACGGCACTAAGGGTGTCGAGAAAACCTTCCCGAAGGTTCTGCCCGAGGTGGAGCTTCCCAATCCCTACCCAAGGCTCAATCCGTCAGCTCCCATCATAGTTACTCCAGCTCCTCCCTCGCCTGCGCGTGACTCGCAGGCCGTCGCCGACAAAGCTGCGAAGGCTATCGCAACCTTCTCGCAATGGTATGGTCCCTATCCCTACAGCACACTCGCGCTCACGCAAATGCCCGGCGATCTCAGCCAGGGATGGCCCGGCATGATCTTTCTCTCCAGCTTCGCCTTCCTTAGCCCGCAAGAACAGGCCGATCTGAAGCTCGATCCCGTGACGCGCGACGTGGAGAGTCAAGTTCTGGTTCACGAGACTGCGCACCAGTGGTGGGGCGACCTTGTCTTCTGGAAGTCTTATCGCGATCAGTGGCTTTCCGAAGGACTGGCCAACTATTCGTCCCTCATGCTGCTTGAACTGGAGAATCCTGCGCAATTTCGCCAGGTGATGGATAAATACCGCAACGACCTGCTTGGTAAAAACAAAGACGGCGAGTGGTTGCGCGACGCCGGTCCAGTCACTCTTGGACAACGTCTGATTTCATCGCATTTTCCCAAGGGCTACGAAGCCATCAGCTACGAACGCGGCACCTGGCTTTTCCACATGTTGCGCTGCATGCTGCGCGATTCGGAAGCCGCCTCTTCAACACTAAAAGGCAGGCCGAACGCGGAAGAACCCTTCTTTCGCGCCCTCCGTAAAGTTCGCGAGCGCTACGCCGGCAAGGCCATCAGTAACCGCGAACTGATCCAGGTTTTCGAAGAGGAACTCCCACGCCCACTTTGGTATGACAATCGTCACAAACTCGACTGGTTTGTGGATAGCTGGATCGAAGGAACGGCCATTCCGCAACTCCAAACCCGCAACGTTCGCATCACCGACAAAGCAGGCACAGCCACCATTTCCGGTTTCATCGTGCAAAAGGACGCGCCCGAAAATCTCGTCACCGCCGTTCCTGTCTATGGGGAAGCCGCATCTAACAAAATGATTTTCCTAGGCGAAGTTCTCGCCGATGGTCCTGACACTTCCTTTCACCTGACTGCGCCAGTCGGCATTCACAAGATCGTTCTTGATCCCAACCAGACCGTTCTCACCGCGCCCAAATAGCCTTCCCGCGCTTCCGATCTTCGTGCCGAGGCGTCCCTGTTTCTCACATGCAGTCCGGCGATTCGATTGCTTCTCCACCTGAGTAATTCCCAATGTGACCCAGGAGGACGCCATGCAGCCCGTTGTCTACGCGAACGATCAATCCCATCGTCGCACCATCCTCCTCGTCGAGGATGAGCCCTTTGTGCGCGAAGCGACTTGCAGCATTCTCGAAAACGCCGGTTTTTGTGTTCTCTCCGCCACGGACGCGTGCCAGGCACTCAGGCTTTACGAAGAGTGCAATCGGCCGATCGACCTCATCATGACCGACATGGTTCTTCCCGGGAAGACCGGCCAGGAACTCGGCGCCGATCTTCGCACGCGTTCTTCGCAGTTGAAGATCCTTGTAACCTCGGGTTATGGAAACGCAGAATACGACACCGAAGATGTCGCAAATCGCACCTACTTCTTGTCGAAGCCCTATTCGCGCCGCAGCCTGGTCGAAAAGATCGAGAAGATTCTCAGCCCGCAAATACTGGAACACTCCGCAACCCAGGCGAGCTAGCCGGAACCAGGCTGCGAGTTTCGACCCACGCGTTACGAGCAAACACAGATCGCCAGGTTTGCTCGATGCTCGTAGCTCGTGGCTCTCGCGCCTTAATCACAACGTCTCGCTTCGCCGCCATTTATAATTCCCCGTTCCAAGGAGCCTCAATGAAACTCGAAGGGCGAGTCGCGCTGGTCACTGGAGCATCGCAGGGCATCGGCCACGCATGCGCGCTCCATCTGGCGCGGAACGGCGCCAGCGTCGCCGTCGCAGCGCGTAATCAACCAAATCTGCAGCAACTGGTTGCACAGATCACTGGACAGGGCGGGAAGGCTGTTGCCTTTCCCCTGGACGTGGCGGAAGAAGAGCAGGTCAAGTCCGCGATCAAATCCGTGCTGGCGCATTTCGGCAAGATCGACATCCTGGTCAATAATGCGGGCATCACGCGCGACCAGCTCGTCATGCGCATGAAGCGCGCCGACTGGGACGCAGTCCTCAACACCAATCTGACATCTGCCTTTCTGTGCATCCAGCAGGTCATTCCGTCCATGCTCAAGCAACGCTGGGGACGCATCATCAACATCACCAGCGTCTTCGGCCAGATGGGGCAAGCAGGACAAGCCAACTATGCCGCTTCCAAAGCCGGACTGATTGGCTTGACCATGGCCATCGCGCGCGAGGTTGCGTCACGCAATATCACGTCCAACGCAATTGCGCCGGGTTTCATCGAAACCAGCATGACTGCTGCCCTCAGCGAAGAATTCAAACAGAATGCCGTCAAACAGATTCCGCTTGGCCGAGTTGGAACTCCTGATGATGTCGCGAATGCCGTTGTTTTTCTGGCTGCGGAAGAGTCTTCCTACATCACCGGACACGTGCTCAACGTGAACGGCGGAATGTTGATGGGATAGGTCTTTCGTGGTGCCGCAAAGGACGCGTCGGATTCCATCTTAACTGTTCCGTTGCAGCCAATCCTCGTTCGCCCCCCTGATGCGGTCCTTAAGAATCAAAGACCTCGCGATAATTATTGGCAAGATCCGGCTCGGTCTTTGAGAAATAACGACTTACTTGTAACGTATCTTGGAATCAATGAGTTGGACCTCTCGCTTCTGAACCTTTTCGAATGGCTCCTGGGGAGCTAGGGCTCGCCGCTCGGTTTTCGGTCGGCAGCGGACGGAGGAAACGTACCCCAAGCTAATGTCATCCCACCCATCGCAAAGTGCGCGATGAGTGAGGTGCCGGCCGAGTCTGGGCGCTCGGCCAGCTGCTTCAATGCGACTCGGCGCGAGCAGCCGCAATCGAGAGCGGAGGGATCTCCGGCAGTGGTGAAGTTCCGGTCTCGTTCACCGATACAAAATAAAGATCGTCGTCAGCATAGGAAGAGACGAACTTGCCGATGTACTGGATCGTTTCGCCCCTGTCTGCCAGCGCGCGGGGTAACCAGTCGTGCCTGCTGGTGTAAGTCGCAATCAAATAAAAACGGGAGTGCGTCTCTAGAAACTCGTTCAGTGGCGCCGTGTGCGACGGGAGGCCGAGGATCTCGCGAGTTCTGTCCTCGGTCTCAAACAAGGTATAGCCGGAGTAGCGCAGCGCTTCTGCGCGATCGGTGAGATAAAAAACGCGATCCACGATTGCAGGCGGCTCCCGGTCTGACATTTCCGTGAAGGTCATGGGGCTGGCATCCACGATGGGCAGCGAGGGATCGAGTTGCGAGAGGAAGATGGGTTGGCGGCCAGTCTCTTTATAGCCATAACTTCTGGTCCCCTGCACGGGATAGTCGCTGATTATGGCGCAGATCGTACTGGCGACGAGAAACAGGACGACCAGGACGGCGAAGGGATAGGCGGAGCGCAGGCGGCGATAAAGATTCCATGGCGCCAGCAAAGCGATGGCGAGGATTGCGCACGCGCCATATCGATACCAGAACTGAACGTGAGCAACCGCAGCCGCCACAACAATGGCTAAGGGAAGCAGGAGCAGTGAGTAGAGCAGAACCCCTTCGTCGGTCCTGAGTTGGAACGGACGCTGTTCCTCGCCTTTGCGGACCTGGGCAAAGTAACCAACCAGCACGAAGCAGACGCTAAGCGTGAAGTAGAAGTTATCCACGAGCGCGATATACATGTTCGTGACCAGCTCCAGCGATGGCATCTGAGTGGTGGGAAAGCCGTTGCTTCCAAGAGCATGTACGGGATTGAAATAAAACAGGCCTATGCTAGCCGGCAAAAACAGCGCCAGCCAGAGTGCGAAGTCGGTCCGCCGCCTTTTCCAGAAGCGGCACGCCTCTGCCAGAGCAAAGGGAATAAGACAGGCGATGCCGAAGAGATGATTTGAAATCATCAAGAAGCTGCAGCAAAAGACAGCCAGCACAGCAGCCGGACGCCGCCGCGGAGTGGTAGCCCTCTCCCAGCTCAAGAGCAGCAGAGAGAGGAAGCACATCCAGAGCATGTACGGGCGTCCCTCCCATGCGAACGCCCTGACTGAACTGAACCAGAACATGGTGACAGACACCAGTCCAAACAGATTGCCGAGACGGCACGCCATGAAGTAAAAGATGACGCAGGTAGTGACCAGGCCCGCAACCATGGCGGGCAGTCGCGCAGCGCACCAGCGGGGAAGATCAAGGTGCAGAGTGGCGCGCTCCAGCAGGTAGTGCAACGGTGGATGCAGGTCAATCTGGCGGCTCATCCAGAGCATGCGGCCAAGCGTAGGAGCCTGGGCGATGTGGACGCTATAGATCTCGTCATTGGAGAGGAGATGGGAATGCGCCTCAACCAGGACCACGGGAACGTAAAGAACGGCCAGCAGCAGCCAGCACAGAAAGCGATGTTCTTCGAGAACGTCGCCAATGGCGTTGAGCAGCCAGGCGCAGAAGCGTTCGATGGTGCTGAGAAAGCTCAGCAAGCTCGGGCGGGATGAGGGAGTCAGAATCTCCTGCTCAGTAACTTGCGTTGAAAGTCTCAAAGTTTCCTCTGATGGGTCGATTGACTGTAGTGGCTCGTCTGATCGTAGCATGGGCTTAGATGCCGGTCGATTTGTAAGGTTTGCCTAGGATAGAAACGAACATACGATGGGGCTAGCAGCCTCAGTCTCTGCAACTTAGGAAGGCGAGTTGAAAGCGGCGAGTTAGAAGATAGGAGCAAAGCGCAGGCAAAATATCATGTTGGCCAGCTCGTGTCTGTAAGGGGAATCCTCTATTTCCACAGAGGATTTCTCCAGCCGCCGTGAAGAGAGGGCTTTCGGCTTCGTGGATGCTCGGTGGAAGCTAGCAGGCCCGTTATCGGGTGTCGATGCAACGCTTTGCACTTCACCGGGCTTATCGCGTTTGGAATTGAATGCATCTCCTTGGCTTATTTGGCCTATAAGTTTTCTTTCTAACAAAAAACTTCGATATCGGGTAGCAAAAGTATTTATTGGACGCTTGCTTGAGGAAGCCGCTATGGTCAACGTGGAAGAGGCGAAAGACAGGAGAACCGCGTTTGGCAGAACCTCATTTGGCAAACAGCTCCGCAGAAATGAAACCCACCGTCGGCCTGACCGGCCTCACCATGAACGCCATGGCGCTCATCGCTCCGGGTGCCTTCCTCTGGCTTACCTTCTTCATCCAGGCGACCACGGGTGTCACCGGTCCATCGATGTGGATCGGCATCGTGATCGCGCTCCTGCTCTGCCTGGCGACGGCTGTTTGCTACGCCGAGATGGCTAAGCTCTATCCCGGCACCGGCAGCTCGTATTACTTTGCCGAGCAGTCGTTCCTCAACCACGACAAAGCGTGGCGCTATGCTCGCGTCTCGAAATTCATCGTAGGCTGGGCCTCGCATCTTTATTACTGGATCTACCCGGGCGTGATGGTCGGCGTGATGGGAATCTTGTGCGGCTATCTGGTCGGAACGCTGTGGCCAAACTTCATGAATGCCTCGAACCCGGGCCCGGCATTCATGATGGTGGTCGCGATCGCGTTTTCGTTTGCCATTGCTTATATCGCGCACCGCGGCATTACCGGCGCGACTTCGGTCAATATCGCCATCAACGTGATCCAGATCAGCGCGCTGCTGATTTTCTCGTTCTTTGCGCTCAGCTATCGCTTGAGCCACAAACCCGGAAGCGAAGCCTACCAGTTCGACTCCACTTCGGGCGATGCGTACAACTACGAGTTCGCCACGACCTCGCAGATGGTGAACGGCGCTGCGACCGATGTTGTCGTGCGCGATGCCAACGGCATTCCGCAACCCAAACTCGATGCGGCAGGCAAACCGGTGCCATATCACGTCACCTATCCGACCACCGATGACAAGGGAAACTTCCTGACGCATCCCAATCCCAAATCCGTGGTTGGAATCCATAGCTTCGGCTGGGCTTTTATTCAGGCCACGGTGGCCATTCTGATCCTGGTCGGATTTGAATCAGTCACGGCTATGGGCGCCGAGGCCAAGAACGCCAAGCGCGATGTGCCGATCGCCGTCGTGACGTCATTGCTGGTGCAGGGAGCGTTCTGTTATCTCATCGAGTATTTCGCGGCCAACTACTTTCTCAACAGCGGTTACACGATGCAAAGCGCGTCCGCGTCCGCTGCTCCAATCGGCGACATGATGATCGTTGTCGGCAATCACTTCTTTGCCGGGCACGGCCGCGCCTTCATGCTGGTGGAGGCCTTTACGGTCTTCCTGGCCTTGATCGGCACCACGCTCTCCTGCATGAACACCGGGGCACGCGTCACCTATGCCATGGGCAAGGACCAGGAGGCTCCGTCCCATTTTGGCATGCTGCACTCGAAAAATCTTACCCCGCACCGCGCCATCTGGACTTTGGCTCTCATCTCCGCTGTGGTGGGATGCCTGGCGGTGGTGATGGCGTTTGGCGATGCCGGCGCTCCCGCCGACTCGGCGATCCTGGCTCTGCCACACGGATTCTGGTCGAGCTTCGGCTATAGCACACACGACAAAATGGCCGCGCTGCCGAACTCTCTGCTCACCGTAACCTTGGCTTCGAACTTCGGCACGTTCGTGCTCTACGCGCTCAGTTGCATCATCTGTATCGTCGCCTACCACGGACATCCCAACTTCAAGCCGATCCGCCACCTGCTGATTCCTGTGTTCGGACTGATTGCCAACCTGGCCTGCATGGCCTTTTACGTGATTGGGCCGTTCATGGGTTACGGCACCAAGATGGAGCCGTCGCTCGCGTTGGGCATTGCTCTGGTGTGGGGTCTGTACGGCGGAATCTATTTCTTCCGCGCGGGCAGAAACAAGGGCCGCACCACGCTGATCGAAAGACGGGCCACGACGACCGCTTAAGGGGCCTGACTTACTGGGATTTCCTCAAGACGATCTTTCGATAAGATAGCGTCATCGAGCCGCTCGCGCTTACAGTGCGCGGCCAGTTGCGCCCGACATGCTGGATATTGAATTCGCCGAACTTTCCGATCCCGGCCGCGTGCGCTCGCACAACGAAGATTACATTGGACACGTCGCTCCCGAATCTCCCGCGCGGGCGCGTTCGCATGGCTGGATCTTTGCGCTGGCCGACGGAGTGGGCGGGCAGCGACAGGGCGAAGTCGCTTCGCGCGCGGCCGTACAAGAGGTTCTGGGCGGATTCCGCCGTGCGAAAGAAAATATCCTCCCCAAGGACCTCGTAATTCAACTGGTGCAGGCGGCGAACGCGCGCGTGTGCGAGTCGGAAGCGATCTCCGGCCGCGCCGGCGTCGGCATGGCTTCCACCATTGTGGTCTGCGGCGTGCGGTTTGATCGCGCCACGGTGGGCCATGTTGGCGATTCGCGCTGTTATCTGATCCGCAGCGGCGAAGCGCGCTGCCTGACGCGCGATCACACCCTTGCTGCCGAGCAAGTCCGCATGGGCGTGCTTTCCCCCGGGGAGGCCGAGGAAGCGTCCACCCGCCATGTGCTCAGCCGGTCGCTGGGGATGAATCTTTTCGTGAGCGTTGAGATTCATGAGATTCAGCTTTTGCCGGGCGACGTGCTTGTGCTGTGCTCGGACGGCCTGTACGGAGGAATCGCCGCCGCCGCCATGGCGGAAATCGCCGGGCGCCACCGCGATCTCAACAAAGCCGCGCGAGAACTCATAGCCGCCGCCAACGAGCGGGACGGCAGCGATAACGCCAGCGTGCAGTTGATTCGCATTCGCAACGTGGAACGCATCGGGATGTACCGCGGCCGCCCTTATAAGCTACGCTGATCTGGACGTACGAAGCCTCGTGCGATCGAAGTATCGTACGATCCTTACACCTTCTTTACGAAGCATTTGCAATGATGGCGGCACGCTTGCTTGTTTGGGGAGAGCCGCTTGCACAGCACCTTTGACCGAGATCCACTCACGATGACTGTTCTCCATGTTGGCGATCGGCTAGATCACTACCGGATCGATGCCCTCGCCGCCCGCAGCGGCATGGCGTCGATTTTCCGCGCCACCGATCTTGAAAACGGACGGACCGTCGCCATCAAGATTCCGCATCCTGAAGTAGAAAGCGACCCGGCCCTGTTTGACCGCTTCCGGCGTGAGGAAGAAATCGGCCGGATGATGGATCATCCCGGCGTCATGAAAGTCTTCTCGGACGCCGACCGCAGCCAGGTCTACATGGTGATGGAGTGGGTCGAAGGGACCCTGCTGCGCAAGATCCTGAACGAATCGCACAAGTTGCCGCGCGACCGCGCCATCCGCCTGACCCTGCGCATCCTCGATGCGCTCGACTATATTCACGCGCGCGGCGTGGCCCACCGCGACTTGAAGCCTGAGAACGTGATGGTCGACGAGCACGACAACATCAAGCTCATCGACTTCGGCATTGCCAGCTACGCGGGCGCGCGCCGGTTGACCTTCGCCAAGTTCTCTCCTACCATGGGCACGCCCGACTACGTTTCTCCGGAACAGGTGAAGGGCCAGCGCGGCGACGCGCGCAGCGACCTCTACGCGCTGGGCGTCATCTTCTACGAAATGCTCACGGGAAAAGTGCCATTCACCGGCGCGAATCCTTTCCTGATCATGAATGATCGCTTGCTGAATAATCCCGTTCCTCCCCGAGAGATCGATCCCGAAATCAGCGAGCAATTGCAGGAAGTCATCTATCGCGCGCTGGAGCGCGATCCCAGGAACCGCTATGCTAGCGCACGCGACTTTGCCCGCGACCTCGAACATCCAGAAGAGATCGGAGTCGCGGAACGGCCGGAACTGCGTGATTGGAAAACGCGCAACACGCCGTGGCGGAGACAGGTCGTCTTCTACGTGCTGATTGCCTTGATTCCCATCGTGATCTTTGGGCTGCTGCTCTACGTGGCGCGACACAGCTAGGTCGTCTGCTTATCTAGGAATAGCCTGCTACTGATCGCCGCGAACTTTCCACCATTCCTGCCGTTCGAACTCGGCCATCTTTTCCTCCCCGTGCTGTGCATACCAGCTCCGCCAGGCCGATGCGTCGGCGGGCAGGTTTTCGTCGGTGATCTCACGCAACGCCATGAAGGTCCAGTTGCGCATTTGCGCGTTGGCTTGGGGATCGCCGGCCAGATCGATCAGTCTGGGCACCATCCGCATTCGCTGTTTGCGCATGAAGTTGCCGCAGTCGGAGACGTTGCAGCCCGCGCGATCGCGGACCGCGCTGGACGCGTCGTGCGTAAAGGACTCGAAGAGCTCAGTAAGAGCCTCATCGCTGCCGAGATAGCGCATGCCTTCGACCGCCCATTGGCGCACCTGCGGGTTAGGGTCATTCTTGGCATAGTCCACCAGGATGGGATAAATGTGGTCGTATTCGACACCGCGTCCGGCCAGCATTCCCAGGTGGTACACGCTGTAAGCGCGGTGCGCTGGATCGGCTTGCGCCTGCGCGATGAGTTGGTCCGCCGAGTCCTCGGTTTTCGCCAAGCCGTCGATGGCCAGGTTGAGATCGGCGTTGGCGTTGCGAACGCGCAGGTCGGTGGAGTAAAGGGAGCGCTGCTCCAGATCGTTCATGCGCGCGGTGCGTTGGATAGCGCGCCACGTGCCAATATTCTGTTCGAACAACTCGAGCGCGCGGGGATCGTGCTGAATCGCCCGATCCAGCAATTCCTCTGCCTGCGCCTGCTCGGGAAGAGTTTGCAGACGTTGCGCATCCATGTCTGTGAGCGGCGAGTAGGTTACCGGCCGCAGGGAACTTCTGGCCGGTGTAGCGGCCCTGGAAGCCCGCTTTGGTTGTGCGTGAACGTGAGAGAAGAATTGATAACCGATGAAGCCCACCCACGCGATAAAGAACGCAAGTCCGGCCGCAGTTGCGGCCGTACTATTGCGGCCAAAGGTGGCGGGCGATCCTGATGGCGCTTGTCCGCGTTGCGGCGGCGGACCGGAAGGGCCGAAACCAGCTTGCACCGCGACATGCGTGTCGAGTTTGAGGCCGGCGAACTTTTCCAGTTGGGCCGCGACCCAGCGCGCTTCCTGACGGTCATCGATCGCGTCGGCAAGCGTCAGCTTGTCGCCGTTCCTGGTATAGAGGAAAAGAGAGTAAGAAGCTGGTGTGCCTTTTTGTTGTGCACTCGTCACCGTCAGAATCTGCGCAATGTCGGAAAAAGAAACTTCGTGAGTTGCCCCGATCCCCAGCAAGCCCCGGCGGTAGGCAATCTTGCCGTTACCCACTTCGATGCGGCATGAACCCAACGCTGACTGCATCAGTCCGTAAATCAGCAGGAGTTCAAACAACCCAAACACCACGGCAAAGAACCACGGAGCCTGGGAATGCCTGATGAAATAAATGATCGCCGTCCACATCGCGGTGAACGCGAAGAGAACCAGAACCCGCGATGGATTGCGAAAAGGCGGGAAGTAGAATTCGGTGCCGCCATTCATCCCGGCCGAAACTACGACCTTCGGGTTCGTGGGCGCCGGCACGTCGGAGGCGTCGGATTGGAAGGCAGGCGCAGCGGCTGCGCTCTGTGCATCATTCGAAAAAGCAGCCGGGGACACTGTCGCGGCAACGGGCGATGTCGCGAGCCGGAAAACCGGCACTTCAAAATCGTCCGAGTAATTCACACCCGGAACGTCCGCCTGCGCATGTAAGACCCACAGGACCTTGTCGTCCGGTTGGTCGTGATTCGACTCATAGGCGTCGCTTGGTACGGTGAACTCCACGGGGATCGTGGCATCGCCCATGGGTCCGGGCGCGAGCGATTCTTGCGGCACATTCTTGTCCGCTTGCCACAGAACGGTCTCGGTGACATGGCGTTCTTTACCCGAACCAGTCATGGTCTGCCGGACACACGAAAGGCGCAGGTCGATGCCGTGTCTGGCCTCCGTGTTGAAGCGCAAGTGGATCATGCCCTTCAGCGACTTGCCGGGAGAGAAGGGCAGCGAGGCGAACTCAAAATAGGTTTGGCCAAAGCGTTTTCGCCGGATGCTGGCGCGTATGGCCACGACCGCCAGAATAAGGGTGGCGACGCAGAATCCGAGCGGGACGAATGCCTTTCGATCGGAGGCGCGCCAGAGGTCGGGCACGACTCCGCCTGCGACCGTGAATGCAATTCCATTCGCAAAGATCGCCGCTATCCAAAGGGCGACGATACTGTTGCGGTTCTTGCTCTCGGCTCGGCTCGCTGCCCAGTCCTTCTGCCACAGCCACGGAGACTCAGGATTGGCCTGTTCGGCGCCCCCCTGCTCCTTTAACTTGCGGGTCCCGTAAATCGCTCCGTAGGCGATCCCGCCGCCGATGAGAATAAAGATCGTCGAGATCATCACTCCCACCCACCGACTCCCGTGAACATGGTCTGGAGCGCTAAATAGAAAGGAACCGGCGAAGAAGATTCCAGCCGATGCAAACACCAAGCCAAAAACAACAATAATGACCTCGCCGCCCTTGGATGGTTTCGTCACAGCGGAATTATAGGGTTACTGGAGACGGGAACCCGCAGGGTATCGCCGCGCGTTCATTACACAAGTCACGTCGTTTGATTCCCAATTGCTGGCAATGCGGACGCAAAGGCCCGAGTGCTTTAGCGTCCGTGTCCTCGGGATCCAGAAGCGGGTTTATCGGGATTGGGGCCCTACCGCCAAGCTCTCAATGCTGCAGGAATTCATCGCCGTGGATTTCGAATTCCGGATATGCCCCGCCGCCCAGCTCGAATAAATCCAATCCCTGAAGCTCACCTTCGCGATCCACGCGTTGGTGGTAGATGCGGTCGAGCAGCCAGTTCAGTCCATACGTTAACGGCAGCACAAATCCCAGCAGAGTTGCAATTCCAATGACCTGCGCCAGCCACTGACCGCTCGTGTCGCCTGCGCCATCAGAAAGCAGCGCAACCGAAAGAACTCCCCAAAGCCCTCCGACCGCGTGCACAGAAACAGCGCCGCCGGGATCGTCGATGACGAGTCGGAACTCGAGGGCATCGGCAACCAGGGGAACGAGAATGCCGGCAACTCCTCCCACAATGATGGCTGCGGCGGGTTTCAGGAAAGGAGCGGCCGCGCTGCTGGCGACCAGACCGCCGATCCATCCATTTGCGCTCAACGATGTGTCGGGCCGGCCGAACCGGATGCGCGTGACCACTACCGTCGCTAATCCCGAGGCCGCAGCCGCGAGGGTCGTGTTGACGGCAACCAAAACGCAGCGTGCAGGCTCGGCGCCGGCGAACAAAATTGCGCCCGCGCAGTTGAGGCCGATCCATCCCACCCAGGCGAGCGCACACCCGAGAAGAACCAGAACGACGTTGTGCCCGGGCAGGGCAACGGGAATTCCCTCTGCGGAAAACTTCCCCCGCCGCGGACCCAGAATCCACGTAATGGACAATGCCGTGAGACCACCAACAACTTGGATTGTGCTCGATCCTCCAGCATCCAGAAACCCGCGCCCGAGTCCGTAGTTGGCACCCAACTGCGACAACCATCCTCCGCCCCACACCCAGTGCGCAAAGAGCGGATACGTCCATCCCGCCAGCAACGCGGTTGACGCACACATCGCGCCCAACCGCCAGCGATCGCCACCTGAGCTGAGAGGAATAAGAGAAGCCAATCCTATGCTGAACATTTGCAGTACGAAGATTAGCGGCAACGGAGAGAAATCAAGCGGCAGGCCGCGCAAGAACAATGGTTCCGCGCCGATCCAGTTCCACGCCTTGCCGCCGAGCGTCAACTCATGGGCCGGGCCGCCTGCAACTCCTTCCCACGAGAATCCAACGATCAAGTAAACAATCGCCGCCACCGACACTACGCACAGAGATGCGAGCATGGCATGGGCCGCGCTCCGCGAACGGCCTAACCCCGAGTTGATGAGTGCAAGTCCGGCGCCCGCGAACGGGACGAGCAGAATCAGAACAAAACAGAAGGCCGCTGAGGTTTCTGATAGAAACACATTCACGGCCGCTCTCTTTCTTCATCCAGAACAACATGAGCCCGAACCAGCAGAGCCAGGCCAAGCAATTCTGTCGCCAGCCCAGCCAGCACAAACGCCGAGCGCACCCCGGCCAAAGGCAACAGCCCGACCGCGAAAACTGCAATGCCCCATCCCGCGACCAATAAAAGTAAGCCTGCGAGCTTCATGCTGTCGGATCTAGCGGCTCCCCTCCGCCACCAGCACTACGAAGGAATTCGGCTCGATCTTCCTGTTCTCGCGTGTGCCCGTTACGTTCGCCGTAACCGTGAAGAGTTGGTGCGTTCTTGCGTCGAGCGCCATGGTCCGCGCTCCCTTTTGGGTGGTAAGGGTTTGCGCCACGCTGAACTTGTCGGGGCCCTCTTCGCGAATCACGGTGATGGTGCCATCGCCCGCGGAGGCGAATGCCAGGCCCCAATCCGCGTCAAAGGCAGTCGCATCACAGCCGTCGCCAATGGCTGGAGTTGCCAACATCCTGCCGCTGTCGGCGTCGACGATTGCCATTTTCTTGTTTCCTCCGCAGCCCGCAAACAGGCGGCGGTTCTTGCGGTCAATCGTGAGGCCGGTCGGCTCCTCGCAATCGGTTAATTTCCAGCGCGCTTTCTCGGTCAGCTTCTGTGCATCGAAGGCGACGAGTTCCGACTTGTCCTCGAGGTTAACGAAGATCGTGCCTTTTTCGTCCGTGGCAGCGAACTCGGGTTTGCCCCCGAGGTCGAGTTTGCCAGCAACCTCACCCTTGGAGGCATCCACAGCGGTTGTGTCGTGACCTTTTCCATTGAACGTGAAGACCCGCTGCGAAAACGGATCGTAGAGAATGGCGTCAGGCCCGCTGCCAACCTTGATTTTCTTTGCGACTGCGAGCGACTTCAGATCGAATACGCTTACCGTGTCTTCGCGGCCATTGCTGGTGAATCCCTTGCCAAGGTCTGGCGCTAGCGCTATGCCATGGACGCCCGCCGTATCCGCAATCTCGCCGACCTGCTTGCCAGACGTTGTGTCCACCACCATCACGCGCGTGCCTCGTGAGATGAACAGCCGACCTTCGCCATCCGCGGTCAGATAATCCCAGCCGCCTTCGCCGCCGAGTTTCCAGGTTTTGGTGACCTTATAATCGCCGCCGGCCGCGCTCGCCGCCGCGATTCCGATAAGAATGAAGGAAACCCAAATAGCCTTTCTCACGTGACCTCCATGGAGTGTCCAACGCAGTCCTGCTGGCCACCAATCAAGAACGGGCCGAAGCCCGCATTCCGCCGATCAGCAACAGCGCAGGAAAACGCATTTTACACCGTTCGCCTTCGGACCATGGGTTTGGCTTCCCGGCATGCTCCACAATTGTGCAAAGAGTTGCTCTGCACCCGATGTGCGCTCGTCGAATCTGACACTTAGGCTCTATAAGTTTGGTACCGGGCTTGCTTCTCTTTCGGGGTGGAGGAGGTCCCATCCGCGGCTTGACCGCCGATGCTCCCTCGCTTTCTCCAGTCGGAGACCCTGCGATGAAAATCACTCTTCTCGTGTTCTGTCTGTTGTTGACCACCGCCGCTTTCGGCCAGTATGGCGGCCACATCAGTTCCCAAGGCAACACTTACTCTTCTCCCGACCATCCCGCCCACGCATCTTATGCGGAAATCCCGACCGGGCAAAGCGTGGTTGGCGGAGGCGGCTACACCTTGGCCCAGGGCGATAGACCGGCATCGGACTTTCCGCAGCAACCACAAGTATCTTTGGGCGATGCTGCGCGAGAACTCCGGAAGCAGCACGAACAGGTTAAGAAAGCCCGCTTCGTCTGGACAAATCTATAGTTGGAGGGATCGCCCCTTGCGCGCTCGCGGCCACCAACACTTCGATCGCAACTCGCGCTAGCGTCTCGTGAGTTTTCGCGTACCGGAATCGGGCCGCCGTCCAACCCCCGCGCCCGGCTCCCCCATAACATCTTACTTTCCCGCATCGCCCTTCTTCAGTACCAGCACCAGAATCTTGCCATCGGAGTGAAACTCCCCGCCGGTTGCCGTTTTGGCGGTCGTCAGCGGTTGCGCCGGCGAGACATGCGCCCGCGCCGCAACCAATCCAGTCCCAGATAATGTCTGGTTTACATATTCCCGCTCGCCGTCAATCTCCGGATCGATCTTGTGCGTGAGCCCGTTGTTTCTTTGATCGCGCTCGAATCCAATATCGTGCGTTGCCGCTACGCACCACAACGGGCGTCCTTGCACTTCCTTGGGCGACTTCCACACCCGCAGGTGATTGCGCGACATCACTACCCGAACAGGTTCTGCGTGCGCAAACCCGTAATCCTGCGGGCGATCGTACAGATACAGAATGCTCATCGGCATCGTCAGATAGTCCTTCTTCTGGAACGTATCCATGAGCCCTTCCTTCAACGTGCTTCCCACCGACTTATCCACCTGCACCCATCCAGCGCTGGTGAACGTTTTCACGACCTCATCTTGAGTGCCGACGAGGAGGATATTTACCATGTCGCCAGGATCGTGGTTCTGATCGGAGACGCGCCGTGGCAGGGATTCGAGCAGCGCTGTATTTATCTCCGGGATTGAGCTTTCCGTAGGTCCGCCGATGAAGGCGTCGGAGCCCTGCTCCAGTACTTCGATCGTGACCCGAAAGCTGCCCTCCGCTTCCGAAGCGTCGCGCATGCTTTGATTGATCCCGAGAAAAAGCCGTTCCGCAACGGGCGCGGTATATGTAGTGCTCTTTCCAACCTCAAAGGCCTCATAGACTCCGTTCGATCCGAGCCTTCCAATTAACTCTCCGTGGGCCCCGTTGGGTACGGCATAGTCGTGGATCAGGTCGGCAAAGCTGCGCGTGATTCCCTCCGGGCCAAACGTCTTCCTCTTGTCGGAGTAGGTAATCGTTCCTTCGGCGGTCATCTTGAGCTTCGTTCCGCCGCGCATGTCAATCTTCGTGTCCACCCATTCCTTGGAACCATCCACCTCGATTGTGTACGAAGATTTCAAGGAAGATGCCGCAGCGGAAGCAGCCGGCTCCGAAGTTGTTGGCGCGGTCTGGGCCGCAGCATTCGGCGATTGATGCAGCACCCCGAGCAGTGCGAGCGTACTCGCCAAGACCGCCCAGAGCCTCGCGATGGTATGATTCCGTCTCCCCATAAGATTGTATTTCTCCTGTTGTGGTGTCTTTATTCGCGATCTCAAATTGGTCGCGAAACACTCCGCCTCAATCCATTGCCTTCCCAACATCAGCGCGATCTTATTTCCGTTTGCGGAAATGCTACTCTAAAAAGAGTTTGAATGACCATCCTGACGTTCACTGCCGCGGTCGCGATCGTCTCGTTTGTAGCGGGCCTTCTTGGATCGCTTACGGGGCTGGGCGGCGGCGTGGTGCTGGTGCCTCTGCTCACCATCTTCTTTCACGTTGACATTCGCTACGCCATCGGAGCCTCGCTGGTTTCGGTGATCGCGACATCGTCGGGCGCCGCGGCCGCCTATGTCAAAGAAGGTTTCTCGAACATCCGCATCGGCATGTTCCTGGAAATCGCAACCACAGTCGGCGCGTTGTTGGGTGCTTATCTGGCAACTTGGATTCCGACAACGGCCATTGCATCAGTGTTTGGAATCATGCTGCTGTACTCCGCCTATATCTCGCGCCGCGTGCGCCCGCCGGAACTGCAGAACCTGCCGCCCGATCCCTTGGCGACGCGGCTGCGCTTGAACGGCAGCTTTCCCGATCTGGACGGTGAGCGCAGTTACAACGTACAGCATGTGCCCGTGGGCTTCAGTCTGATGTTTGGCGCCGGCGCGCTCTCTGGGTTGCTGGGCATCGGATCGGGTGCGGTGAAGGTGCTGGCCATGGATCAGGCCATGCGAATTCCTTTCAAGGTTTCGACCACGACCAGCAATTTCATGATTGGCGTTACTGCCGCTGCCAGCGCGGGCGTCTATCTGAGCCGCGGCTACGTCGATCCCGGTCTCGCCATGCCCGTTATGTTGGGAGTTCTGGCCGGGTCCTTGATCGGCAGCCGCATTCTGGTGAAAGCGGAGACAAAGTCGCTGCGCCTGGTGTTCAGCCTGGTGATTCTCGTGCTCGGACTGCAAATGCTCTACAAGGGCCTTTGGGGGCGCATATGACGGAGGGTAAGACGCCGCTTTCGCAGCGAAGCTCTGCGCGCGCCAATCCGTCCAGGGCCTGGGGCGACTACCAGATTGAGGTGGTTGTCGGCTATCTGCTGCGCTGCGGGGTGATCCTCTCAGGCACCATTGTTTTCTGCGGAGCCTGCATTTACATCTTTCGCCACGCTTACGAGCCCGCCGACTACAGGATCTTCCGCGGAGAACCTTCGGACTTTCGGACCATCCCCGGTGTCTTGCAGAGCGCATGGCATGGCCACGGACGAGGCTGGATCCAGCTTGGGTTGCTCTTTCTCATTGCCACTCCCATTGCACGCGTGGCCTTTGCGGTCGCCGGATTTGCCCTTGAACGCGACCGCATGTATGTGGCATTCACCTTGATTGTGTTGCTGGTGCTGCTCTACAGCCTGATCGGGTCGGGGCTGACTTTCTGACCGCTTCCAGTGGCGATGAAGATGTTTTCGATAACTAGGCGAGAATCGAATCGTCGAGCCGCTTGCGGCGGAAATCGGCGACCGCTTGCACAAAAGCGACGATCAATGGGTGCGGCTTGTCCTCACGCGATGAAAGTTGCGGTTGAAACAGCGTGGCGATAAAAAACAAGTGAGCTGGCGATTCGATGGCGCGGCATTCTCCATTCTCGCTGCGCGCCACAACGGGAAAGCCGGCTTCCATCGCGGTCCATTCGAACTCGGGGTTCACTTCGAAATTGCAGAAAAATTCCTCTTCGACGACTTCCTGTCCGTAATACGAGGCCAGATAGGAGCCGGGCCGCAGGCGAATCTTCGGGACGACTCCAGAGAGCTTCGGCGCATTCGCGGCGCCATTCGGAATGGCGCAGGAAACCGGGTAGATGATGATGTTCTTCGAGCTTGGATCCTCTTCGGCCGTGGTGGCGTCGCGGATGCCGAGAACGTTGCGCGCACACTCAATCATCGCGTACTGGAATCCGCCACAGGTGCCCAGAAACGGCCGGTCATGCACGCGCGCGAACTCAATGCCTTTGAGCATGCCGTCGAAGCTTTTGTAAGGACTGCCCGCCGACGCCCAGAGTCCATCGTAAGAATCCAGAATTGCCGGCGCACCCAGTTCCAGCAGGGTCGGCGTGGGAAGCCACGTCGACTCGACTTCTATCGCCAGCTTACGCGCCGCATGCTGGAGCGAATCGTTGGTCGCGTGATGGGAACGGAACTCGGGATTAAAGTCGCCGAGAATCCCGATCCGTACGGGTTCGGTCACAAACGCCATTCTAAATTACCGCGGAGAATTGCACGTTTAGCAGTTAGGCTACTGATTCGAGTAGAAATTGGGCTTGGGTTCGAAACGACTTTCTTAGGCCTTTCTAACCGTGCTTAGGAGATGAGCGACGCCGGCGTAAGAAAGCGATCGATCGCGGTGACTTTCGTAATCGCCGCTGCGGCGTAGCGCTTTGCCGCGGTTGCCGGGCAAACCTAGAATTGAGCCGGGTCTCTTTGTCTCAAACACCCGCCCATGCCCGAAAATCCCAATCGTGCCGATGTCGCGCGCCGCATCGAGAAGGCGGAAAAGCTGCTGCAAAAGGGCAAGGCGCCAGATGCGCTGGCCGAATATCTGCAAATTCTGGAAATCGATCCGCTGAATGACAACGTGCGCCAAATCGCGGCCGATCTTTGCCTTTCCGTCAACAAGGGTGCGCAGGCGGTAAAGCTGCTGGGCGAACTGTTTGAGCGGCAGGTGGCAGCCTCCGACGCAACCCGGGCAAGCCTTACTTATAAGAAATTGGCTCGCTACGCCAATCCTACCTGGGAACAAAAGGTGCGCTTTGGGCAGTTGCTGGAGCGCTCCAACAAAAAGCTAGCGGTGGGGACCTATGAGAACGCTCTGGAAGACTTGCAACGCCAGGGACGCAAAGAAGAAGCACTGCTGGTCCTCCGGCGGATTGTGTGCTTGGAGGCGACGCCGGCGAACCACTTGCGTGTCGCGGAACTCTCGGCGGACTTGGGCGAGCATGTGCTGGCATCGCAGTCGTTTCTGCAACTGGCCGAATCGACCGAAGCGGCGCGCGGTGACGCCGGACCGTATTTCGAACGGGCCTATGCCGAGAACCCGGCCGAGCCAAAGGTCGCGCTGGCTTATGGCAAGAACCTGTTAGCGTGCGGCGAGGCAGGGGCCGCGATCTTTATCTTCGAACCCATGGTGAATGCGGGCGCCGCACCCGCGGAATTGCGCGATCTGTATGCGCAGGCGCTGTTGGCGGTTGGCCGCTGCTCCGAGGCCGAGCCGCCAATCTGGCAGATGTTTGAGCAGAATCCGGCCCGGGTTCACCAGGTGGTGAACCTCATCGGCAAGATGATCGATTCCGAACTCGATCCGGAAGCGGTGGCGCTGGCGCGCAAGCTGGAGGCGTTCCAGCGCCGGCGGGGCGAGCGGCGATCGTTCATCAGCACGATGCAGGAACTGCTGGCCTCGCACCCGCCGTCGGCAGAGATGCTGGAGTTCCTGGCCGAGCTGTTCAACGCCTCGAACCGGGAAACGGACTACGCGCAAGCACTGCTCAAACTTTTTGACCTCTACTGCACGAAGCACAATTTCCAGAAGGCAGGGGAGTGTCTGGACCGGGCGGCGGAGGTGGATCCGTACGAACCCGGGCACCAAAAGCGGCTGGAAGCGCTGCGCGGCAAGATCGACGATCAGCGCTTCAAGATGATTGCTTCCCGCTTCTCGACGCCTAAAAAAGACGAGCACGAGCAACATGCCAAGGCGGCCGAGCCGACTCTCGGAGCCGCCGCCCTGCAGGACCTTATGCTCCAGGCCGAGATCCTGGTGCAATACGGGATGCGCGCCAAGGCCATCGAGCGTCTGCACCGGATTCAAGAGCTATTTCCGCACGAGGAGCAGCGCAATCCGAGCCTGCAAAAGCTTTACCTTGCTACCGGCATCGAGGTACAACCTGAGAAGCTTCCGTCGGTGCCGGCCCCAACCCCGTCCAGCGCGAACTCTGCCGCGCCCGAACCCGGCCCGTCCGCGCCGGCGATCGAATCCTCCGACGTCAGCAACCTGGCTCGGGTCGCGGAGATCACCCGCAAGCTTTACCACCAGGGCAACGCCGAAGCGGTTCTGAAAACTGCCGCCAACGAGATCGGCGACGCCTGGCGCGTGTCGCGCTGTATTGCAGCTACTCGCAAGCCCGGGTTGCCCCCCTCGAGCGTGCAGGAATATCACTGCGAGACGCTGCTGCCGGTCAGTTCGGGTGCGCTGGTGAGCTTGGTGGAAACCTTGCAGGACCTGGCTGTGGCGCGCGGCTCGGTCTCGATTCAGAACGCCGCCCATGCGCCGGAACTGATTGCGGTGCGGGCCGCCGTCGAGGAAATGCAGATTGAATCCCTGCTGGCGCTGCCGCTTGCCGAAGGCAACGACCAGATCGGCGTGTTCATTCTCATACAGGACTCGAACCGGGCGTGGCAGCCCGCCGAGGTCCTCGTCATCCGCACGCTGAGCGACCAAATGGTGATCGCGCTCAACAATGTCGGTTTGCGCCGGCTGGTCAAGAACCTCTCTGTCACCGACGAAGGCTCCGGTTTGCTCAAGCGCGCGTCGTATCTCGATCTGTTGCAGGCCGAGGCGCGGCGTGGCATGCAGCAGGGAACTGCGCTGACCGTTTTGCTGATGGAGTTTGGCCGGCGCTCCGCGCTCGTCAAGGAGTTTGGCGAGGCGGCGGTGAACAAAATGATGGATCAGATCGGGCAGCTGTTCTCCGCGAACATCCGCACCAACGATCTTGCCTTCCGCTATGAAGAGACCACGTTTGCGCTCGTGCTGGGCGACACGGGCGAAAAGGAAGCGCTGCTGGCTTTGGAGAAAATGCGGCGGCTGCTGAATGAAGTACGGATGCCGGGAAAAGACAAGCCCGTGGAATTCTGCGCCGCCCTGGCGCAGGCCGTGATGCGCCAGCATTTCGATCCGGTGGACATTGTTACCGAAGTGGTGAACCGCGCCGACCAGGCGCTGGAGCTGGCAATCGCACAAGGACCTGGGAAAGTTGTCTGCCAGGCTCCGCAGATTGCGGCAGCCGCGGTGGCATAGGAAATTTGCAATTTGGTAATTTGTGGTTGGTAATTTGAAACCCTGCGGCTCGTGATCGGTCCGCGATAGTCGAAATTGCACACTACAAATCAGCAATTGCAAATCCTCTCCTGAAAAAACAAAAACTGAGAGCTGACAGCTGACAGCTGACAGCTGACAGCTGACAGCTGACAGCTTTCCTCTGTTAAACTCACCAGTTAGCTTCTGGCCATCCATCTCTTCATATAGAGCAGGAATCATGTTGAAACCTGGAGACATTGCTATCGTCAGCGGGGCACGCACGCCCTTTGGCCGCTATTGCGGAAAAATCAGAGACTACTCCGCGCAGGAGCTGGGCGCGGTGGCGGCGAGGGCTGCGATTGAGCGCGCGGGAAGTGACGGCGCGGGGATTGACACGAAGGAATTCGACCATGTCGTGTTCGGCAATGCGCAGCAGACCACGGGCGACGCGCTCTACGGGGCGCGGCATGTGGGGCTGCGGGCGGCCTTGCCGATTGAGACTCCGGCGCTGACCGTGAACCGGTTGTGCGGGTCGGGGATGCAGGCGATTGTCTCGGCAGCGCAGATGATTCAGACCGACGAAGCGAAGATAGTGCTGGCGGGCGGGATGGAATCGATGTCCCAGGCGCCGTTCTGCATTCGCGGCCGCGACGGATTTACGTTAGCGCCTGGCGGCAAGATCGAGGATTCGCTGATGGTGGCGCTGCTCGATTCTTACTGCGGTCTGCAGATGGCAAGCACGGCCGAGCTGTATGCCGAGCAACAGGGCATCACGCGCCAGGCGCAGGATGAACTGGCGCTGCGCTCGCAGCAGCGGGCCGATGCCGCGTATAAAGAAGGACGGCTGCAGGAGGAACTGACGCCTGTGCCCTTGCGGAATTCGAAAAGCGAGGCGACGGGAGAGCAGTTGACCGAAGACGATCACCGGCGTCCGCAGACGACGATGGAGGGCTTGGCGAAACTGCGGGCTTCGTTTGGGAAAAATGGCACAGTCACAGCGGGCAACGCCAGCGGAATTGTGGACGGTGGCGCAGCAGTAGTGGTGATGTCGCTGGAGGAGGCGCAGAAGCGCAATCTCAAGCCGCTGGGCCGTATTGTGAACTGGGGCATCGCGGGCGTCGAGCCGAAGCTGATGGGCCGCGGCCCGGTTCCGGCGACGAAGATCGCGCTGCAGCGGGCCGGCTTAACCTTGGACTACATCGACCTGATCGAAGTGAACGAAGCGTTCGCGGCGCAATATCTGGCGGTGGAGAAAGAACTCGGCCTCGATCGCGAGAAAGTGAACGTCAATGGCGGAGCGATCGCGCTGGGCCATCCGCTGGGCGCAACCGGTACGCGGCTGGTGATCACGCTACTGTATGAGTTGCGGCGGCGGAAGAAAAAGTACGGCCTGGCGACGGCCTGCATCGGCGGCGGCCAGGGGATTGCCATGGTGGTGGAGAGCTTTCACTGAGAAACTGTGAAAATAAACACGAACATTGCCGGTTGGTTTCGGCTTTCGCTGTTTGCGATGGGAGCGGCTTACTTGTGGCGTAGTGCTTTGCGCCCGAACGCGAACGAGCCACACAAAAGCCTTGACCGTGGGTTGCGGCTGGTCGGTGCATTTGTGCTCTCCATCGTGGTGATCTACTTTCTTGGCTACGGCCTTGGGCTCTATGGCTCAAATTGAAAACAGCCCGTCACTCAGATTTTTCATCCTGAACGAACCGAAGGATAGGGCCGAAGGATAGGCGCTTGCCAGCGCCGAGAAACCGCGCTAGCGTTGTAGGCGTATGAACGATTTGCGAAGCCAGATCAATAGCTTGTCGGCTGCCGAGAAGGCGGAACTCCTGGATACGGTCTGGGAGAGCCTCGAAGCGGACTCCGCATCGCTGACGGATGCGCAACGGGCCGAGCTTGATTACCGAATCGCTCGCCATGAGCAAAACCCTTCCGATGTCATCCCGTGGCAGCAAGTCAGGGAGAGCCTGTTTAAGAAACCGTGACACTCCCCATCGTCTGGATATCAGAAGCGAATGAAGATTTGCTGGAAGCACGGGCATGGTATGACAACATCCGCCCGGCGCTTGGGGAACGTTTCGCGTTGGCCGTCGAGGGCACGGTTGAGGCCATCGCGGATCACCCATTGCAATTCCCTGTCGTCCACCGAAGTCGTCGCCGTGCAGGAGTGCGGCGGTTTCCTTACGGAATATTCTTCGACGTTCAGGAACATCGGATCGTGGTAATCGCTTGCTTCCACGGCAGGCGCAATCCGAGGCGCTGGCAGTCGCGATAAAAAGGTCTGATATTGTTAGCAAGTCATCTTTGCTCGGGAAGGCATTCCTATGGAAATCAAAAAAGTTGGCGTTCTAGGTTGTGGCTTGATGGGTTCCGGCATCGCGCAAGTCTGCGCGACGGCCGGCTTCGACGTTACCGTGCTTGAAGTCGAGCAGAAGTATCTCGACAAGGGCTTTGCCGGGATCGAGAAGTCGCTGGCGAAATTCGCCGAGCGGCCTCCGGAGAAGGGCGGGATCACGCCCGCGCAGAAGGACGCGATCCGCGCGCGATTGAAAGGCACGACGAACCGCCAGGATCTTGCCGACTGCGACATTGTGATCGAGGCCATCATCGAGAACGTGCCGCAGAAGCGCGATATGTACGATTCGCTCGACGGCATCGTGAAGCGCGAGGCGATTTTTGCCACCAACACTTCCTCCATCTCGGTGACCGAGCTGATGGCGGCAACCAAGCGGCCGGAGCGGTTTATCGGGCTGCACTTTTTTAATCCGGTGCCGCTGATGAAGTTGGTGGAAGTCGTGAAGACGATTGCCACCGCGCCCGGTGTGTACGACTCGGCTTATGAGTTTGCGAAGAAGCTGGGCAAGGTTCCGGTGCGGACTTCGGACAAGACCGGGTTCATCGTGAATCGCCTGCTGGTGCCGTATCTGCTCGATGCGATCCGCGCGTACGAAGAAGGCGTAGGTTCGATCGAGGACATCGACAACGCCATGAAACTCGGCTGCGGCTATCCGATGGGCCCGTTCACGCTGCTCGATTTTGTCGGCCTCGACACGACCTACTACATCACGCACGTGATGTACGACGAGTTCAAGGAGCGCCGTTTCGCGTCGCCTCCGCTGCTGAAGCGGATGGTGATGGCCGGCTGGTACGGTCGCAAGTCAGGCAAAGGCTTCTATGATTATGCGAACCCCGAGAAGCCGGTGGCGGGAAAGTTCTGAGATTGCAGAGTCAGGTCAACGCTTATACACCTCACGGCGATGGCCAATTTCAAGTACGAGGACAACCAGTACGTCTTGCTTGAACGAACAGAGGATGCGGTAATCGCCAACGCGATACTTCCAAAGATGATGGAGCTTTCCTTGCAGCCGCTCGCCAATCCTGCGCGGATCGTCCAGTTTGGCCACGCGCTCCAACAGGAACTTCAGAATTCGGCGTGAGATGGCAGCATCGAGCTTGTTGAGTTCTCGTCTCGCAGCAGGATCGAACTCAATCGCCCATGCCATAGCGGCGCATCACCTTTTCGATGGGGATAGTCTTTGTTCGCCCGCTGCGTATGGCTTCCAGACGCCGCTCGGCTAGGTAGACGGCTTCCAAGTCGGCCAAGTGCTCCAATATGGCTTGCCGCGCGTAATAGGTCTTGGTGCGCCCAGTGCGCTTGGCCAGGCGGTCAAGGCGTTTTTCGATGGTTGCGGGAAGGCGGATGGCTAACATGGGATACCTCTTGCTATACAATTATAGCACTCGAGTCTATGGCGATCTGGATGGTTTGCATCGAGCTGATTGCTAAAACGGGAGACGACGGTTCTCCCGCGAAAATCGGCTTCATGAACATTACGACATGGGCCGATTCTAGTGAAACTGCCGTCGGCAGGATTCGGGAGTACATACAGTCTCTAGGTTGGCAGTTGGTTTCGGTTGAGAGGGCTCATGCTGTTAACGAGGACGGAAAGTATGGCGACCGGGAGCTAGATCAGATCGAAAGAACGCGTCATAATCCCAATGCCATAGTCCTTGGGACATTTCACACGTACAAGACAAATTGATATTGGATCAGCAATTCTATGACCTTTGAAAACATTCTCCTCGAAAAGAAAAACTCCATCGCCTACGTCACCATCAACCGTCCCAAGGTGCTGAACGCGCTCAACACGGCCACGATGGAAGACCTGCGGGCGGCGTTCCATGACATTAAAAACGATGACGGCATTCGCGTCGTGATCCTGACGGGCTCAGGCGAAAAGGCCTTTGTTGCCGGGGCCGACATCAGCGAATTGGCAACGCAGGATGCGGTGAGCGGGAAGAAATACGCGCATCGCGGGCAGAGCGTACTCAATTTGATCGAGAACCTGGGCAAGCCCGTGATCGCCTGCATCAACGGATTCGCCCTCGGCGGCGGATGCGAACTGGCTCTTGCCTGCACGATGCGTCTAGCATCCGACAACGCCAAACTCGGCCAGCCCGAGGTGAAACTGGGCATTATTCCTGGCTATGGCGGGACGCAGCGCCTGCCGCGGCTGGTGGGCAAGGGTCTAGCCATGCAGCACGTGTTGGCGGGCGAGATGATTACCGCGCAGGAAGCGCATCGCATCGGCCTGGTGAATGAAGTGACGGCGCCGGCTGAACTGATTCCGCGCGCGGAGGCGATTGCCGCGAAGATCATTGCGAATGCCCCTCTAGCCGTGCAATACGCGCTGGAGGCAGTGAATAAGGGCATGCAGATGACGTTGGCTGAAGGTCTATTTCTGGAGGCGACGCTGTTCGGCGTCTGCTGCGCGACCGAAGATAAGAAGGAAGGGACGACGGCGTTTCTGGAAAAGCGCGCGGCACAGTTCAAGGGCAAGTAAACAGCGGAGACGGGCTTGCCCCGTCTCGCTTGGCGGCCTGAGCCGCGGCCAGTCGCGTCTCTACAGGGGGGACTACGAAAGCAAAACTAAAAAGTGAACGGGTTCCGGAACCTGCAATCCCTGCTCTGGAAGCCAGCCTGAACGCGGCCGGGAAGCGCTTCGCGATTGTGGTCGCGCGTTTCAACGCCTTCATCACCGAACGGCTGTTGCTGAGCGCTTGCGACGGACTGCTGCGCTCGGGCGCGAAGCGAAAAAACATCGCGGTCGTGCGCGTGCCCGGCGCCTTCGAGATTCCTCTGGCCGCTCGCACCCTCGCCGAAACCGGCAACTACGATGCCATCATTTGTATTGGTTGCTTGTTGCGCGGCGACACCGCTCACTATGACGTCATCGTCAACGAAGCGACGCGCGGGATCGGCCAGTCGGCGCAGGAGACGGGCGTGCCCCATGCGTTCGGCGTTCTCACCTGCGACACCCTCGAGCAGGCAATTGACCGCGCCGGACTGAAGATGGGTAACAAGGGCGCTGAAGCCGCCCTGGCGGCGATCGAAATGGCGAACCTGAAAAAAGCCGTCAGCCGTCAGCCATCAGCCGTCAGGAAAGACAATCCCCGTTCCGCTGCCAAGAAACGAAAGCCCCGCGCCTGATTTCACACTCCTATGTTCACGCGGGTGTTCTGTAAACTGTTGTCAGCCCCAAGCCACTGGTGTTCCTGATGGCTGACGGCTGACAACTGAAATGGGCACTCGACGAAAATCCCGCGAACTGGTTCTGCAGATGCTGTTTCAGGCCGACATGGGGAAACAGGCGCCGGACGTTGTCCGCAAGACGTTTTGGGCGGAGCGCGGGGATGTGGACGAAGAAGCGCGCGGGTTTGCTGAAGATCTTTTTCGCGTCGCGAGTGACCGCATGGAAGAGATCGACGCGCTGATCGGGCGCCATACGCGGCATTGGAAGATGGACCGCATGCCCGCGGTCGACCGGAATTTGCTGCGCGCGGCGGTTGCTGAATTTCTAGGCTACCCTAAGACGCCGCGGCCGATCGTCATCAACGAGGCTCTCGAGATTGCGCGCAGATTTTCGACGCCCGAGTCGGTGCAGTTCATTAATGGCGTGCTCGATAGCGTGGGGAAGGAACTCGCAGCCTAGTGTCTGCGGATCAAGAACTGCCGGATCGAGCCTCAAAGCTTCAGGGTCATCAAGGCCAGAAAAAGACCGGTATAACCGGCGATGACTAGCAGGACCAGCAGCGCCCCCACATTGAGCACATTGAAAATCCCCCAAGGCTTCTGAACCGCACCCAAAGCCAGTTTCCATAGCCCGAAACTGCCCACCAGGCCGCAGCCGGTCACGACTAGAGTGCCGATCAGCCGTCCGTGTGCTACGCGCGGAAAAACAATGAGGAGCACCACCGCCGGCAGGAAGCCCAGGGCTGGAATGATGGCCAGCGGGGCACCGATGAGAAAAGCGCGTTCGCGTTCTTGGGCGGTCATTTTATCGGGTGATCGCGTCATCCAGGCACGGCAGGTTCTGGATCAACCCATGACCCGATTCTACTTGGTCCGATTCTACTGGGCAGGAATCTGCTTCGCTTCGTACACGGTTTTGCCACCCACAACTGTGCGTAGGACTTTTGTATCGAGGATTTTTGGCGGCGGGGCGGCGGTGATGTCCTGATCGAGAACGACAAAGTCGGCGAGCATTCCCGGGATTAGTTTGCCTTTTTGTCTTTCTGCGAATTCGGCATAGGCGGCGCCGGTCGTATAAGCGGCAATCACCTGCTCAATCTTCAGCTTCTGGCCGGGAAAAGTCTTTTTCCCGTCCTCGCTCATGCGGGTAAGGGCGGAGTAGATCCCGCGAAACGGAGTCACGGGTTCGACCGGGTAATCCGTGCCGAACGCGAGCACGACGCCGCGGCGCAGGAACTCCGCCCAAGCGTAAGAAGTTTCCATCCGCTTCGGCCCGAGGCGAGACTCCGCCCAGTTCATATCCGTGAGCAGATGGTTGGGCTGCATGGAAGCGATGATTTTCAGATCTTTGAAGCGCAGAATCTGCTGCGGCGTGGTCACTTGCGCGTGCTCGATGCGAAGCCGGTAGTCGCTGGAATTGTCCCCATCAGCGGCCTTGGCCTTAGCAGCTTTGGCAGCCTTTTCTGTTTCCGCGAAGGCGTCGAGAGCCATTTGCACGGCTTTGTCGCCGATGGCATGGAATCCGATCTGGTATCCGGCCAGCACGCGCTCCTTAGTCATGGCATTCAGCTTGTCGCGCTCGTATTGTGGAATGCCGGTGTTCGAGCGATCGTCGCTGTAAGGCGCGAGCAAGGCCGCCGTCTTCGAGCCAAGCGACCCATCCATGAAGCCTTTGAGCAATCCGGTGTGCAGCATGTTGTCGGACGCGGGGTGCGAGTCGCGCTTGCGGTTCAGCTCTTCGATCGAATCGTCGAAGGGCAGCCATTCCGAGATGCGCGTGGTGAGCTTGCCTTCTTTTTCGATTTCCTCGTAGATCTGAAAATCCTCCCACTGCGGCGAATAGTCCTGCGCGGAGGTGATCCCGTGGCTGGCGAGATCGGCCAAAGCCGCTTCGATGGCGTGGCGCCGCTTCTCGTGCGTAGGCCGTGGAATTACCGCGCGCACGGCATCGGCGGCTTTCTCGCGCAGAATGCCTGTGGGCGTTCCGCCCTCGTCGCGGTCGATTTTCCCGCCCGGCCCATCCTTCGTGGCGACCGTCACGCTAGCCAATTGCAGGGCGCGGGTGTTGGCGACGGCGACGTGGCCAGCGTCGATGCGCGCCAGAAAAGCCGGGTGGTCGCCGCACACCTCATCGAGATCCCAACGGCTCGGCAGAACCTTCACCGGCCACAGAGTTTCGTCCCACCCCGCGCCGGCAACCCACTCGCCGGGAGCGGCAGCCTCGCACTTGGCGCGCAGGCGCTCCCGGAATTCGTCGATGTCTTTCGCTCCGACCATGTTCACGTTCATTTTTTCCAGGCCGGCGATGGCGAGGTGCAGGTGGGCGTCATTGAAGCCCGGCATCACAAAGTGGCCACCGAGATCGATGATCTTGGTCTCGGGTCCTTTGAATTTGGCAATCTCGTTTCGCGTGCCCGCGGCGAGGATGCGGTCGCCGCGAATGGCAAGAGCCTCGGCTCGTTTGCCGGCCCCCAGCGATGAAGACGCGTCGCCGTCGCCGGTATAAATATTGCCGTGAGTGAAAATCACATCGGCTTTCGCCTGAGGAGCCATATTCTGCGCCGGCGCGGTCGAAATTAGTGTAGACAGTAATATCACGGTTCGCAGAAGCAAAGCTCGCGTCATCATTCTCCCATTCCTGCCAATGCGAGCATTGTAAGCAGGATTCGGCGGAGTCCGAGATCTCGTCCCGTGCAATCGAACCATTCTTGCAACGTATGGGCGCCTCCGCCGGTACCGCCGCCGCCGATGGCGATGGCCTCGCGGCCGAGAGAAAGCGGGATGTTTGCGTCGGTCGACGCGCGCTGCACCTGTGCCGTGTTGCCCAGAACAGCGTCGACGGCGCGAATCACCTTGAGGAGGCGTGAATCGGATGCCAGTTCGCCGGCGGGCCGATTGCCAATTTCCACAACCTCGCATTGCACCGTCTGTGGACGGCGGGTTCCAAGCCGAGAAGACGGACGGTTCTCCGCATCCATCGCGTGGTCGAGCGAAATCCGAAGCGCACGTTCCAGGCGGTCGATCTCCAGCCTTGACGTAGACCGCAGGTCGACTCGCATGCTGGCCGACTCGGGGATGGAATTCACGGAAGTACCCCCGCGAATGACCCCAATGTTAAACGTAGTTTTGGGAGAAGCCGGAAGGGGAGTCTCGCTGAATGTCTGGATGGCGCGAGAAAGAGCGATGATCGGATTGGGCGCGCCGAAATCGCTCCAGGAATGTCCGCCGGGACCGCGCGCAATCACTTCGAAGCGGCGGCTGCCCAGGGCCTCCGCTACTACGGTGTCGGATCCGGCTCCATCGATGACGAGGCTGTACGCAATCGAGTCGCGCCAGCGGGGCGTCTCAAACACGCGCCGCATGCCGCGCAGATCGCCCTCGCCTTCTTCTCCGACGTTGCCGATAAAGACGAACGGCAGGATATGCGTAATCTGGCAACTGCCGAGCACCGAGGCTACCGCCAGCATGGCGGCAATTCCGGCACCGTTATCTGAGACTCCGGGCCCGTAGAGCCGCGCCCCCTCCTGCCGGATGTTGAGCGGCGTGGTTGCGGGAAAAACCGTGTCGATGTGCGCGCTGAGAGCCACAACGCGATTCCCGTAGCCGGGGCGCACTCCGAATACGTTGCCAACTTCGTCGAGTTCAACGTTAGCCAGCCCGATTTCGCGAAAGCGGCCGGCCAGCCACTCCGCGCGGTGCGTCTCGCCAAAGGGAGGAGAAGCCACCCGCGAAACATCCATTTGCCAGTGCGCGATCTGCGGCTCCTCGAAGCGGAAACGTCCGAATGCCGAACGCACTTCGGGCAATCCCCCAAGGCGGCTCACTTCCTCCTCCACTGGCGGAAACACATCCGAACTTGACACTAGAAACCTCGCTCCATGCAACCATCCTTCCTTTCTGCCTATCTTATAACGAGTCAATTACACGAGATCGCTGCCTAAGATAAATCAGGTCCGGAGCCGCACTCGGATCGCGTTCGATTTTGATAGACTCGATGCGAACGTCGGGGCAGTTCCTTCTTTCACCCAACCCTTTTGGAGGTTTTGCGATGAACAAAATCGTGAAGATCGTTGCCATTGTCCTCGCCCTGCTGATCGTGGTCGCCATCGCCTTGCCGTTCGTGATCAACGTGAATAGCTTTCGCCCCCAGATAGAGTCGAGCCTTTCCTCGGCTTTGGGTCGTCCGGTAAAAGTTGGCAACCTGAGTTTGAGTATTTTCTCGGGCAGCGTGGAGGCAAACCAACTTTCGATCGGCGACGATCCCAAATTCAGCACTTCTCCGTTTCTGCAGGCCAAAGCGCTGAAAGTTGGCGTTGAGCTGATGCCGCTCATTTTCAGCAAGGAACTGCACGTCACCCACCTCGAAATCGATCAACCGGCCATCACGCTTTTGCGGGATCGGGACGGAGCCTGGAATTTTTCCTCGATCGGAAACCAGGCGGGCCAGCCGGCCAATGCGCCGGCGAAGACCAGCAGCGGCGGAGCGCCCGGGAATTTAAGCGTAGCGCTACTGGAGTTGAAGGACGGGAAAATCTCCGTGGGTTCGGTTCCGGCCCGTCGCAATCCCATCGTGTATGACAAGGTCAACGTTACGGTCAAGAATTTTTCTTTCGCGAGCGCATTCCCCGTGGACGTATCGGCGGAGCTTCCCGGCGGCGGCTCGCTGAAGATTGACGGCAACGCCGGCCCGATCGGCCCGACCGACGCTTCGCTTACGCCAGTCCAGGCAAAAGTCAACCTCACCAAGCTGGACCTTGCGCAGTCCGCGATTGTCGATCCGGAATTAGGCATTACCGGTTCCGCTGACTTTGATGGAAATCTGAGTTCCGACGGCCACGTGGCGAAAGCAAGCGGAACGCTGAAGGGAACATCGCTCAAGCTGGTTCCGAAGGGATCGCCATCCTCGGCGCCAGTGCAGGTGGTGTTTACCGCTGCACATGATCTGCAGAAGGAGACCGGGCAACTAAGTCAAGGCGACGTTCAGATTGGCAAGGCGGCGGCGAAACTTACCGGCACCTACGACATGCACGGCGAAACGACGTCGGTGAATATGAAGCTTGTCGGCGACTCCATGCCGGTGGACGATCTGGAAGCCATTCTTCCGGCGGTCGGTGTGATTCTGCCTTCCGGTTCGCAACTCAAAGGCGGAACACTCGCCGTGAACCTCGACGCCGTCGGCCCGCTCAATAAGATCGTATCCACTGGAACCGTCAGACTGAATAATTCGGCGCTGGCGGGATTCAATCTGAGTTCGAAGCTGTCGGCCATTCCCGGAATTGGCAGCAAGCAGTCGGGCAACGACACCCAGATCCAGAATCTGAGCTCCGATGTGCGCTATGCCCCGGAGGGAACACGCCTCGATAAGATCGACGCCGTGGTTCCCTCGATTGGCACCGTCACCGGCGCCGGCACAATCAGTCCCAGCAATGAGATCGACTTCAACCTGCTGGCTAATCTCAGTGGGGCCGTTGGCGGTGGGCTGACGAAATTTGCCGGCGGCGCCAGCGGCGGCATTCCGGTAAAAGTCGGCGGCACAACCTCGAACCCAACCTTCACGCCCAATGTGAAGGGGATGGTTGGCAATCAACTTAAGGGATTGATGCCGGGAGGTAAAGGCAATCCCCTGGGAAACCTGGGCGGGATTCTGGGCAAGAAGAAATAGCGGAGTTCAGATTCAGTCCCGATGAGAGCCCAATCCCCGAACCCGAGCTGGCACTAAGTGTGGCGCGGGCGCCCTCGCCCGCGAAAAACCGGTGACGGGCAGCAGTCCTCGCCCTTTGAAGATGCTTGATTGGAGTTTCCCTGGAAGCCCTCGGCGTTTGAGCGTTTATGGTTTTTAGCGCACGCCGCGCAGCGTCGCCGCCTCGGCGGGAGATTCCTCCAGAATCTTCATGCCGTGCAGAATCATGTCGATTACCTTCTCATCGCCGATCTCCGTGTTGATCATCGTGTGATAGAGGCTGCGGGTCGGCCATTCGGCATTGAAATAGTGCTTGATATAGGCAACGCGCTCCTTGTCCACGTTGTCAACCAGGTCCTCTGCCTCGGCGCGGCTTTTCCCCAGATCAAGCAGCCGGCGGATCTTCTCGTCTCGCCGAGCGTAGGTAAAGACTCGGTACGTATCTTCGCGTTCGCGCAGGAAGAAGGGTGATCCGCGGCCCACGATCACGGCATTGCCCTCGGCGGCAATGCTGCCGGAAATCTCCGCCATCATCGCCATCATGCGATCCGTATCGAACGCTGTCGCGTCGGCCAAAGGAAGACTTCTCTCGTAACTGCCCCGCCAAAAGGCCTTGGCCATCCGATAAAGGCGGCTGTCGACGCGCTCATCGCACATGGCTACCGCCTCTTCGCCCACCTCAGCCTTCTTGGCGATTTCAGCGGTCAGTTGCTGGTCCCAGAGTTTCCACCCCAGCCGCCGCGCCAGTTGGCACGCAATTCCGCCGCCGCCACTGCCAAATTCGCGTTCCAATGTGATGATGCGAAACATAGCCAACCCCCTTGTCCCAGGAGCGCGCGCGTCTCACCCGCCCAGTTCTCCTCTAGTGAACCACCATCCCAGCCGGCTTCGCCTTCTTGATCAAGAATACACATGGAATCAAGCAGCTGATCACCACCCCGAGCACCCAGAAATTATCGATATAGGCCAGCATGGTCGACTGTTGGATGACGTTTGCCTGCAACATGGCATAGGCATGCTGCTGGGCAGTCCCAGGCCCGGAGCCCGGTCCCGCGCCTCCGCCTGCAAAAACGCCCGTAATCCCGCGCAGTGCGGACTGAAACTGCGGATTGGCGGCGTTCAGATTTTCCACCAGCCGCACCTGGTGAAACTGCGCGCGCCGCGCCAACCCCGTTGTGACAAAAGAAATCCCCACGCTGCCGCCAATGTTTCGGGCCAGGTTCATCAAACCCGAGGCAGCGTTGTTCTTGTCGCGTGGCAGACCCGAATACGCGGCGGTGTTAATCGGCACAAACAGAAAAGCGAGTCCCATCGCCTGGTAAACGCGCGCCATCATGACCGTGTGGAAATCGACACCCAGGTCGAATGTAGTCATATGAAACAGCGAAAAAGAGAGCATCGACAAGCCAAATAGCATCAGCCAGCGCGGGCTGTAGCGCGAAAGCAGAAGTCCGACAATGGGCATGCACACCATAATCGTGAAGCCCCCCGGCATCAAGGCCAGCCCCGACCGCTCGGCAGTGTAGCCCAACAGCGTCTGCATGAACAACGGCAACAGCAGCGTGCTGCCCAGCAGGGCAAATCCGAGCATGAACATCAGGAAGTTCGCGGTGGCAAATGTGCGCTGCTTGAATAAATGGAGATCGATGATCGGGTCCTTGTGGTACCACTCCCAGATGACCACCCAAACCAGCGCCGCCGCTGAAATGGCGGACAGGATCACGATGAAATTCGATTCGAACCAATCGTCGCGCTGCCCCTTATCGAGCACCACCTGCAGAGTGCCCAGGCCGAGCGCGACCAATCCCAGACCGATGTAGTCGATGTTCGTTTCGCTGAGTTTGCGGCGCCGGAAGTACGGAGGATCTTGAATAAGCCGCGACGTTAGCAAAAGGGAAAATATTCCGACCGGAATATTGATGAAGAAAATCCAGCGCCAGGTGAAATTGTCGGTGATCCAGCCCCCGAGCGTCGGGCCGATCGCCGGTGCCATGACCACGGCAATGCCATAGACGGCAAACGCCATGCCGCGCTTGGCGGGTGGGAACGTATCCGCGAGTATCGCCTGTTCGCTCGGTTGCAAGCCGCCCCCGCCCGCCCCCTGAAGAATGCGGAAGAAAATGAGCATGCCGAGATTTGGCGCGAGCCCGCACAGAAATGAACTGACGGTAAACAGCGCGACACAACCCATGTAAAAATGCTTGCGGCCGACAATCGAAGATAGCCAACCACTCAGGGGCAGCACGATGGCATTCGAGACAAGATATGACGTCAGCACCCACGTACTCTCGTCTGTACCCGCGGAAAGACTGCCGGCGATATGCGGCAGGGCTACGTTCGCGATGCTGGTATCGAGCACCTCCATGAACGTGGCCAGCGTCACCGTGAGGGCTATGATCCACGGATTGACTGCCGGCCGCCATTCCGCCGCTTCATTCATCGTGATGGATGCTGCGCCCATTTCTAACTTTGCGTCACGCTTTGAGCTGCCAGCTACGAGTTGCGAGCCGTGAGCGCCAAAGCGAGTTTTGATCGAGCATGTACTGGTTGCTCGAAGCTCGAAGCTCGTAGCTCAAAGCTACTTGATCCAAACCTTCGGCTCCACCGACATCCCCGGGCGCAATTCGTGACCTTTCGTTTCACCGGGCTCAAACACAATCTTCACCGGAATTCTCTGCACGACTTTCACGTAGTTCCCAGTCGCGTTTTCCGGAGGCAACAAGCTGAAACGCGCGCCACTGGCGCCCGCGATCGAATCGAGATGACCCTTGTAGGTTTTGCCGGTCGCGTCGACTTCAATCTCGGCCTTCTCGCCGGCCTTCATGTTCCTGAGCTGTGTTTCTTTGAAGTTTGCCGTGACCCAGATATCTTCGAGCGGAATGACTTTCATCATTTCCTGGTCAGCTTGCACGTTCTGGCCAACTTCTACGGTGCGATTGCTGACAATTCCCGTGACCGGCGCGATGATTTTCGTGTACCCGAGGTTCAGGAGCTCCTGATCGAGTTCCGCTTTCTTCCGCTGCGCATTGGCCTGCGCGGAAACCGCACGCGACCGGATGACGCGCATGGTTTGCGGGGCAGTCTGGGCATTGCGGAAATCGGCGCTGGCCTGCAGCAGTTTCCCTTGCGCTTGCTCGATTTGCGCCTGGGCTGCGTCGGCATTCGCCTTCGCCGCTTCCAGGTTTGCCGCGGCAGCCTGCGCAGCCGCCACCGCCTGGTCGTACTGTTGCTGCGAGATTTCCTGCTTGTCGATCAATTGCTTGTACCGCACAAGATCGTTTTGCGCCTTGACGTTGTTGGCCGCCGCTTCCGCGATCTGTGCTTTCGCGGCCTCAAATTGCTGGCGCGACGCCGCTACCCCTGCCTTGGCATTGGCGACTCCAGCTTGCGCGCTCGCGACCTGGCTTGAAGTGCTGACATCGGTGATCGGCACATTGATGTCGGAGGCGGATGCTTGCGCTTGCGCGTCCGCATATTCGGCCCGAGCCTGCGCGGCCGCGACCTCGTAATCTGCGGGATCGATCTCCACCAGTACCGTTCCTTTTTCCACGTACTGGTTGTCGTCGACGTTCAGTTTGATGACATGGCCGCTGACGCGGGCGCTCACCGAATTCACGTGACCGTCAACCTGTGCGTCGTCGGTCGATTCGTAACTGGTGAAGTAGCGCCACGCATAGATTCCGCCCACCAGCAAAATCAGAATCACGAGCCCCAGAACCAGTTTGGTGCGCGAGCTCCCCAAAAGCTCTTTCCGGCGTTCGTAGCGCGCTTCGCTATTCTCCGCGGGCGGCTGCGGCGCGGGCCCTTCTTGTTTGGACTCGGAAACGGCAGAGGTGGTCTCATCCATATGCTACTTTCCTCTCAGATATTCGCGAACGCCCTCTTCGGCCCAGCCGAGAGCGCGAGCGAAGGACACTTTGGCCAGGTTGTGAAGGTATAAGCTCGAAATCAGGCTCTCGTGTGCCGCCGCCAAGGCTTCCTGGGACTGGACTACCTCCAGGTTATCGGTTACGCCGGCAGAAAACCGGTCGCGGGACTGGGTCAGTGCCTGTTCGGCGAGATCCACGGAGCTCTGCGCGACCTGAACCTGGTCCGCCGATGACTTCAGATCGAGCAGCGCGTTGCGGATGTCCTGATCGATTTGTCCCTTAACATCCGCAAGTTGCGCCTCAGCTTGGCGCAGGCTGGCTTCGGCCTTCAGCGCGTCGGAGTGAACTTTGCCTCCCTGGAAAATAGGGATGCTGAGTGTCCCGGCCACGTGATAGGTCGGCGATACGCTGCTGGGCGTCGCGCCGATTTCGCCGTAATCGCCTTCAACGGAAAACGTGGGAAAGTAGCCGGCAATGGCGGCATTGTGTTCAAGCCGAGCGGCCATCACGCGATCGTGTGCTGCCTTGTAATCGGAGCGCAGCGAGTAGGCCCGCTGCAAGCTGGTCTCAAGGTCGGGAACAGGAAAGGGATCGTACGGCGCTTTATCGGCAAGCGTGAATTCCTGGCCCGGTACCAGTCCAATGACCCGGGCCAGCGATATTTTTTGCTTTGCGAAATCGTTGGTGGCGGCGATTAACTGCTGCTTTCGCGTCTGATATTCAACCTGCGCCCGCAACGTGTCGATCGCGGGAGCGACTCCCGCTTGTTGTTGCGCCACCGCTTTGTCGTAGAGCGCGCGCGCCGTTTCCTGCTGCGCTTGCGCCGTTTCCACGCGCGCCGCGCCCGCAATCGCCTGCAGATAGGCGGCTCCGGTTGCCAGCACCACCAGGTCACGGGCGTCTTTCAAATTGAACCGCGCCACGCTCTCGTTGATCACGGACGCGCGATACTTTTGAATCGCTTTCCAATCGAAAACGCGCTCGGTCGCCGAAGCGCGCACGTCGAAATAGGAAAAAGGGCCGATCACACTCGGTAGCGCCGCTCCTCCAAAAAGCCCGGCAGGGAACTTGCCGAAGCCCTCCGCGATCAGACTCTGTTTCTGCGCGTTTTCCTGGACGTTGCCGTTGACATTCGGCAGCAGTTCGCTCAGTTGCTCCCATTTCTTCCCGCGCGCCTCGATGGTGTTGTACTCCGACAGAAGTCCGGCCAGGTTTTGGCGTAAGGCCCGCTCAATCGCGTCGCTGAAAGTAAGCGACAAGACCCCCAGCGTGGGCTTTGCCTCCGGCACACTGCCATAGATTGGATTCTGGGCTGAAGTGGGGACCTGGTTGGGGCCAATCGGCACCGCGCTTTGGGCAACCGCTCGCGCCGGGAATGGAAGAATCAAAGCAACCAGATACAACCCGCAAAGATACCGCAAATAACGGATCAAGAAGTTAACAGAAAGCATGGAACGCGGATTCGCTCCTTGGCGAAGCAAAAATAGTAAATCCTTTGGATGGTTTCTGCTGTGAGAGTGATGCAAATTGTTGACTGTCATCGCGATACAGGCTTCCCGGTCAGCGCGCAAAGGTTGCCTTTCGAGGCCCATGCGGTGACCTTGGTCATCTTGTGGCGTAACTCACGGCAGTTCAATCTAAGGGTGGGTATAAATGTTTCTTTTTCAACCCCGTGTCATTTGAAATCGCCCGCATGACTGAAGCCACAAAGCCATCGCCCAACGGATCGGATTGGACGCGTCTGCTCACGGATCCCGACTTGGTCAGCCATCTCGGCAAGCTGCTCCAGACCTACCGCGAAGTTTCTCCCGAAAGAAGGGAAGCCGCATTGCTACAGGCCATGCGCGAGATCAAAGAACAAGCGGTTCACGATAAACAAGCGAAGGCAGTGAACGTCGTGCCCGCTGTTCCCGTACCTTCCGCACCCGAGGCCGCGCCCATCGCCGCCGTACCGCCGGCTCCGCCCCCCGCTCCCGAACCGGCGTCGCTTCCCACTCCTGAACCTGTCACCGTAGCTCCGCCTTTCGAACCGGATATTTTCACTCCCACTCAGGGGGCCGATCGCCGCCGCCATCACCGTATTAAGTGCTATGTCGCCGTCGAGATTCACGTGGAGGGCGTCAAAGAGCCGATCTGGGGCAATCTCTCCAATGTGGGCCGCGGCGGATGCATGGTCGAAACGGCCAGTATTGTGCCCGCTGGCAAGGTCCTTGAGATCGGCTTGTGGGTCTCGAGCGGCAAGCTTTGGGTGAAAGGCGTAATCATCACCGGAATTGCAAGCCCGAGCTCGTCGGCATTTGGCGTGCGCGTAAAATTCTCGGAAGAACAGCTTTCTGAAAATGAGCACTTGCGCGAATTCCTCAAATTCATCGAAAATACGAGCCGCAAGGCACACAGCGGGAACGCTTATATCGAGCAATTGAAGTCGTAAACAGCGTTCCATCCGCAACTTCTTCGCGCAACTTTTGCCGCGAACCGGGGTTTGTCCCTCAATGAGGCGCGACCAGATGGCATTCTTTTGTGGACGCCACCGGCTCATGGCAGCCGCCCTGCTCCTGGCTGGGCTGGTAACGACCCAGTTCGCTCTCGGAAGAAAAAAAGAAAAATCGGCCGCTCTCGATGAGCGGAAACGCGCCATGCAAGCGCTGAACCGGCTGACTTTCGGTCCGCGTCCCGGCGACTTTGAACGGGTCGCGCAAATCGGCGTCGATAAGTGGATCGATCTCCAGCTTCATCCCGAAAGAATCGACGATTCGGCAGTCGACTTGCGGCTGGCGCCCTTTCGCACCCTGCGCATGAATACCCTCGAGATTGTCGAGAATTTCCCCAACAACGAAATGATCCGCCAGGTCGCCGAAGGCAAAATGCCCATGCCGCGCGATCCCACGCGGCGCGCGGTCTACGAAGCACAAGTTCAGCGTTACGAAGACAAGCAGGACCGGAAAATCGAGGCTGCACAAAACCGATCTGTTCCCAACGATGGCAACGCCGCCGGCGCAGGCGACACCGCCATGCTGGCCGATGCCAGCTATCAACGCCGACGCGAAGAAAACCAGGCCGAGAGCATAAAGCTGTTGGAACTGCTGGATCTTCCTCCCGACGAGCGCTTCCGCGTAATTCTCAAACTTTCTCCCAAAGAGCAGCGTGCCCTCGCCAGCCGTGCCAAGGGTCCCAAAGCGGAGGCGCTGACGCTGGGGATGAACGGCCAGGAGAAAGAGACACTCGGAGCGCTCAATAATCCCGAGCAGGTAGTGGTAGATGAGCTGACACAGGCCAAGTTGCTGCGCGCGATTTCGAGCGAGCGTCAGCTCGACGAAGTAATGACCGATTTCTGGTTCAACCATTTCAACGTCTTCATCAACAAGGGAGCCGACCGTTTCCTGCTGACCAGCTATGAGCGCGATGTGATTCGTCCGCACGTGCTCGGTAAATTCGAGGACCTGCTGGTGGCGACGGCCCAGAGTCCCGCGATGTTGTTCTATCTCGACAACTGGTTGAGCGTGGGCCCGAATTCCGGCGTAGCGCTGGGCATCAAAACGTCTCCACGCGGCGGCCGGCGTTTTGGCCCCGGCCCGCAAAACCGCCCCCCCGGCAAACGCAAGCAAGCTAGCGGCCTGAACGAAAACTACGGCCGCGAGCTCATGGAACTGCACACGCTCAGCGTCAACGGCGGCTACTCGCAAAACGATGTCACTGAAGTCGCCAAAGTCTTTACCGGTTGGACCATCGAACAGCCGAACAAAGGCGGCGGCTTCCATTTCGAGCCGCGCATGCACGAACCCGGCGACAAGATCGTTCTCGGACATCGCATCAAGGAAAATGGCGAGAAGGAAGGCCGCGAAATCCTGCATCTGCTGGCGCGCAATCCAAAGACGGCGCATTTCATCTCGCAGAAACTCGCCATGCGCTTTGTCTCCGACGATCCGCCTCCAGCGCTCGTCGATCGCATGACGCAAACATTTCTTAAAAAAGACGGCGACATTCGCGAGGTCCTGCGCACCATGTTCCGCTCGCCCGAATTCTGGTCGCCGCAAACCTATCGCGCCAAGGTAAAAACGCCATTCGAGTTCGTGGTTTCGGCAGTACGCGCCAGCGGCGCTCAGGTGGATGACGCTCGCCAACTGGTCGGCACGCTCAACAACATGGGCATGATGCCCTTCGCCATGATGCCGCCCACCGGCTATTCGATGAAGGCAGAAACCTGGGTGAACTCGTCGGCGCTGCTGGCGCGCATGAACTTTGCCCTGGGCTTGGCCGGCGGAAAAATTCGCGGCGTCACCGTGGACCCCTCTCGGTTGGCGCAAGGAGCAACAGATGCGCCGCAGGCCCTCGCCCGGCTTGAGGATTCCTTGCTCGGCGGCGATGTTTCGCCTCAGACGCATGAGACCATCAGCAAGCAACTGGAAGATCCAAAGATCACCCAGCGGCGCCTGGATGATCCAGCACGCCCGCCGAATGTGGCCGCAATCGAGGGCCTGATCCTGGGGTCGCCGGAGTTTCAGAGAAGATAGTCGTCAGCCTTTAGCCATCAGCCGTCATTTCATGACGGGAACAACCTGATGGCTGACGGCTGAAGGCTGAGGGCTGGTTCATATGTCGATTACCCGTCGAATTTTTCTTCGCAGTGGCGCCCTGGCCGTAGTAGGCACAGCGGCGCTGCCCAGTTTCCTGGCGCGTGCGGCCTACGGTGCCACCGACCCCGGAGTTCGCGCCAAGCGCCTGGTCGTCATCTTCCAGCGCGGCGCGGCCGATGGGCTCAACATCGTCGTACCGCACGCCGAGCCGGCATATTACGCGATGCGGCCGACGATCAACATTCCCAAGAAATCCCTGCTCGATCTCGATGGATTCTTCGGATTGCATCCGGCGATGTCGTCCTTTGAACCGTTGTGGAAGCAGAAGCATCTCGCCATTGTGCATGCTGCGGGGTCGCCCGACCCCACGCGCTCGCACTTCGACGCCCAGGACTACATGGAATCGGGCACGCCCGGCCTCAAGGCCACTGAGGACGGCTGGCTGAACCGCTGCCTGCACGAACTGCCCGCGCAAGATGCGGCCTCGGCGGCATTACGTGCCTCCGCCGCTGATGCGTCGGCTTTCCGCGCCATCGCGCTTGGGCCTTCGTTGCCCCGTATTCTCTCCGGCAAAGAGCCGGCAATCGCACTCAATAATCTGAGCGACTTTTCCATCGGTGGCAACAACCCCAAAGTACAGCCCATCGCGAAGACGTTTGAAGGAATGTATGCAGGTTCGGTCGACACGGTCCTCCACGGCACCGGACAAGAAACCTTCGACGCCGTGAAAATGCTGAAGACCGCCGACCCGGCCAAGTACACGCCCGCCGCAGCAGCAAACTATCCCAAAGGCCGCTTCGGAGACAGCCTGCGCCAACTCGCGCAGCTCATCAAGTCGAACGTGGGCGTGCAGGTTGCTTTCGCCGATATCGGCGGCTGGGATCATCACGTCAACGAGGGCAACACGCAGGGTCAGATTGCCAACGTGCTCGGCGACTTCTCGCAGTCGATCGCCGCCTTCTGGACCGATCTCGGCGATCTTGGCGAAGACACGGTTATCGTCACTATGTCGGAATTCGGACGCACCGCGCGCGAAAACGGCAATCGCGGCACCGATCACGGCCACGCCAACGTGATGTTCGTTTTAGGCGGCCCTGTGCGCGGCGGCAAAGTCTATGGCCGCTGGCCCGGCCTCGAGGAATCGCAGCTCTACGAAGGCCGCGACCTTGCTGTCACAACCGACTTCCGCCTGGTGCTGAGTGAAGTTGTAGCTCGGTATCTGGGTAACAAGGATTTGAAGGCCGTGTTTCCGGGGTTCGAAGGGCAAGCGGGAGAGTTCCTGAAGCTCCTTACCTAAGGGGAGTAGTGAGACCTGCTCGTTGCTCAGAATCTGGCTAGTGACGTCGCAACAAAACAGCTAGCCAAATAGATGTGCCGACAAACATCGCGCCATAGGTCACAAGGTTTGCATTGCGGACTGCGACCCGCACGCGAGGGTGTGCAAGGTTTGGTTCTCCGCCTGGCATGCCCACCATGCGCCTGACGACTAAATATTCAATCCAGTAGGACGCGAAGAAAAACGGTATAAGAAGAACAAGCAGCGCGGCCGGGATAAACCATGCTCTTTCTCCCAAATCTGGGTTGAGCCATGCCGAACTAAAGAGAAAGAAAATCACATTCGCAATGGGACTATGCCAATTTTGAAGCGCGCTGCTCTCGCCAACAAGTCCCATGGTTCCAAATTCAATTGCAAGCATAACGGCCCATGCGACTGGAATCCCAATTATCGTGGATGCTACATTCGACACGGCATTGGTCTTGATTGCCTGCCATGTTTTCAGCCCCAACCATTTTTTGCAGAGGAGACCTTCAATCACAATCACCGGAATCAACAGCGCGACCATCGCGGGCCACGTCAAAATAATCATCGGGATCCCGGCGTCGGCAAAGAGTGGAGCGGGGATGAACGAATAATCAGCCAACTAACGCCTTTTTTCCTGCGAGCGCCAGGCGCAAGGAATCCGCCTTTTTTGCACACTCATTTGAGCGTACTTGTCAGATTATCACGCACTTTCTCACCAAGCGCCTGAGCAAGAACGCGACGTGCTAACATACCTGCCCAGCATGACAGCACGATCCCATCCGTTGATCCGGGCATCCTAAGTTTGTAGGAGGGCGTCGTGAATACACTGCCGGTTCTGGTCGGCGCTCTATGTGTTTATGCGCTGGCTTACCGCTATTACAGCGCGTTCATAGCGGCCAAAGCCCTCGCGCTCGACGACCGCCGCACCACTCCCGCACACGCATTTGCCGACGGCCATAACTACGTCGCATCCCCGCGTTGGGTTTTATTCGGCCACCATTTCGCCGCGATTGCCGGCGCCGGCCCTCTCGTCGGACCCACGCTAGCCGCGCAGTTCGGATTTGCCCCCGGCTTTCTCTGGCTCGTGATTGGCGGTGTGCTCGCCGGCTGCGTCCAGGACTTCACCGTGCTGGTTGCCTCGCTCCGGCACCGCGGCCGCTCGGTAGCCGATATTGCCCGCACCGAAATCAGCCCCTTCGCCGGTCTGGTTGCCATGATTGCCGTGCTCTTCATTCTGCTGGTGACGCTGGCCGGTCTCGGCATTGTGGTCGTAAACGCTCTGTCGAACAGCCCCTGGGGAGTCTTCACCATTGGCATGACGATCCCCATCGCGCTCATCATGGGTTTCTGGATGTTCAAGAGCCACGCGGGAAAGATCACCGTCACCGGCCCCAGCATTTTCGGCGTGACCCTGCTGCTCGCAGGCGTGATTGCCGGGCGCTGGGTTGCCCAAACCAGCGTGGCAGCTTCATTGACCTTTACGCCGCATCAGATCACCTTTCTGATGTGCATCTACGGCCTAGTCGCGTCGGTGCTGCCCGTCTGGCTGCTGCTCGAGCCCCGCGACTATCTCTCCACCTATGTCAAGCTCGGCACAATTGCCATTCTGGTCGTGGGCGTTTTCATCGTTCATCCCAATATCAACTTTCCCAACTTCACCCAGTTTGTCGGCGGCGGCGGCCCCATCATCAAGGGCAAGCTTTTCCCCTTTCTCTTCGTCACCATTGCCTGCGGAGCAATTTCGGGCTTCCACTCGCTGGTTTCTTCGGGCACGACGCCCAAAATGCTCGACAAGGAGACCGATGCCCGTTTCATCGGCTATGGCGCCATGGTCTGCGAATCGTTGGTAGGAGTGCTCGCGCTCATCGCCGCCTGCTCCATGTATCCCGGCGACTACTTCGCCATCAACACCACTCCCGAGGTGTTTCACAAACTCGGCATGGCTACCGTCAACCTCGACATGTTCTCCCGCGAAGTCGGAGAAAAGTTAGCCGGACGCACCGGCGGAGCAGTTTCACTAGCCGTGGGCATGGCGCAAATCTTCAAGGGCTTGCCCGGCATGGACCGCCTGATGGGCTACTGGTATCACTACGCCATCATGTTCGAGGCCCTCTTCATCCTGACCACGGTCGACACCGGCACGCGCGTCGCCCGCTATGTTTTGCAGGAACTCATGGGCAAAATTCACAAGCCCTTCGGCAACAGCGCCTGGCTGCCCGGCAACCTGATCACCAGCTTCTTCGTAGTCCTAGGCTGGGGATACATGATTTACACGGGGACGATTTCGACCATCTGGCCCCTGTTCGGCACAGGGAACCAATTGCTGGCGACGATTGCACTGGCGGTGAGCACGACATTCCTCATCAATATGGGAAAGGCAGAGTATGCGTGGATCACCGCCGTGCCGATGTGCTTCGTAGGCGTAACGACGCTGACGGCGGGTGTCGAGTCGATCCAGAACATCTTCTGGCCGCTGACCTCGAAACCCGGCATGGTCTTCACCGGATATCTGGATTCGGCGCTGATGAGCATGTTCATCGTGGGCGTGATTCTTGTCGTGTGCAACGCCGCATGGTGCTGGTACCGCGTCCTCCACGGGGCACCGGTTCCCCAGGAAGCCTTTGGCCCGCCACTCACCGCAACCGGCGAAGTGAAAATGGGCTGCTGCTGAAGTTGCGTGGACTTCAATCCCCGGGGCGGATTTAAAATCCCGCGCACACTCCGCCCGAAGTTCGCCGGCAAAAAATCGCCGCCAAGGGTTACACTCGAACCAACATGCGCGTCCTCGGCATCGACTGCGGCACAGAATACACCGGTTACGGCATCGTGGAATTGCTCTCCGATGGCGGGGCGGCCGCGAAAGATGGCCGAGCGGATGGCCGAGAGCAAGCGGGTTGCCGGGAAAAAGACCGCCTCGTCTGCATTGCCTGCGGCGCCATAAAAGTCTCCCCGCGCGAGCCTATGCCCACCCGCTTATCGCGCATTTCCTGCGGGCTGGCGGAGCTTATCGCCACTCATCATCCCGACCGCGTCGCCATCGAAGATGTCTTTTATGCCGCCAACGTCAAGTCCGCTTTGAAGCTGGGGCAGGTTCGCGGCGTGGCCATGCTGGCCGCAGCTTCGTCGGGCCTGGAAGTCGCCGAGTACAGCCCGCTCTCCATCAAGTCGGCCGTGGTCGGGTATGGGAGGGCTGAGAAGCACCAGGTGCAGCAAATGGTGGCGCAGTTGCTCCGGCTCGATGAGATTCCCGAACCCGCCGATGCCGCCGACGCGCTCGCCATCGCCATCTGCCACCTGCATACCGCCGCCACACTCGATCGCCAACAAGGCAGTGCCCGAGCCGCCGCCCACCAACCCTAACAGGCCACGGAAAGCTCGATGTTTCCCCTTCGATGGTTGCTGCTGATTTTGGGTGGCGCAGCGCCGGGGTCCCCAACTCGCCCGGTTTTGGCGTGATGGGGTGGAGCGCTTCAGCGCT
>Ga0224557_1000203_pt1 | contig 69239 bp, 64 predicted proteins | sample 714S31014metaG_FD_180677 | JGI IMG/M metagenome (GOLD analysis project Ga0224557, IMG submission 180677) | Peat soil microbial communities from Stordalen Mire, Sweden - 717 S3 10-14 | ecosystem: Environmental > Terrestrial > Soil > Wetlands > Peat | place: Sweden: Norrbotten County, Stordalen...
CCATCGGCGCGGTAGGTGGAGTGATCTTTGGCTTTGTGAAGTTCAAGCAAACCAAACGAGGGATGGCGATGTGGGACCGTACCAAGCTGCGGATGCCCGTGTTTGGAAAACTGATTCACAAGATTGCCATCTCACGATTCGCGCGCACCTTCGCGGCTCTGTTACGGAGTGGCGTGCCGATTTTGGAAACTCTGCGCATCGTGGGGCAATCGGCGGGAAATACCGTGGTGGAGAGAGCTGTGGAACAGACCGCCGCCAGTATTGAACGCGGCGACAATCTCGCTGTGGCGCTGGGACAGCATCCGATTTTTCCACCGATGCTGGTTCGGATGGTCTCTGCGGGCGAACAAACGGGCAAAGTGGACGTGATGCTGGAGAAGATCTCCGATTTCTATGATGAAGAGATTGAGGCCACGCTGTCGGGACTGACGTCGCTGATCGAGCCCTTGCTGATTGTGTTCCTCGGCGTAGTGGTTGGCAGTATCGTCATTTGCATGTTTCTACCGATCTTCAAACTGAATCAAATCGTGCAATTCTAAAGCGGTGCCACCTGGCAGCGTGCTGGCGCCGGTGAAGTGGAAGAGGGGGAACTGCCACGGGTGAGTGCAGAGGAGGATTTCATGGCGAAAATAATTATAGTTGATGACGATCCGGCGATGGTGTCCGTGCTATCAGAAATATTGCGTGAGCACCGGCATGAGGTAATTCCTGCGAACAGCCCGGAGCGCGCTCTCCAACTCGTGGAGGAAAGCGCGCCCGATCTTGTGCTGTCCGATATCGAGATGCCCGAGGGTAAGCCAATGGGCTTGAAGTTGTTACAGCAGATCAAGGAGTACAATCGTTCCATTCCCGTGGTCATGATTACCGGGCAGGGCACGAAAGAGCGCGCCGTACAAGCGCTGCGCGCCGGCGCGCAGGATTTTGTCGAGAAACCCTTCCAGATCGATGAGTTGATCAAGCGCATTGATAACGCGCTGATCCAGCAGAAAGCCGTGCATGCGCTCGAGGAAAACGTCGAACTCCGCCGCCAACTTCAGGATAAATTCCGTTTCGACACAATGATTGGCTCGAGCCCCCGCATGGAGGCGGTCTACCGGCTCATCGAGCGCGTGGCCAACACCGACTCCACCGTGCTCATCCTCGGAGAGAGCGGGACCGGCAAGGAACTCGTCGCCCGCGCACTGCATTACAACAGTCGTCGCGCTGCGATGCCCTTCGTAGCCGTGAATTGCAGCGCGCTCCCGGAGCATCTGCTCGAGTCCGAACTTTTTGGTCATCGCAAAGGCGCGTTCACCGGCGCGGCCTTCGACAAGATGGGCCTTTTCCAGCACGCTGATGGCGGTTCGATTCTGCTCGACGAAATCGGCTCGATGGCGCCGAGTTTACAGAGCAAACTCTTGCGCTTTCTTCAGGACCGGGAACTTCGTCGCGTCGGGGACACCGACACCATCAAAGTTGATGTCCGCGTGCTGGCGGCGACCAATGAACCATTGCAGCAAAAGATGCTGGATAAGACGTTCCGTGAGGATTTATATTACCGCATCAGTGTCATCCCGGTGCAACTGCCGCCGTTGCGCGACCGAGTCGAGGACATCCCGCTGTTGGTGAACCATTTCGTGCAAAAATGCTCGGAGCGACAGGGCACGCCGCCACCTCGCGTCTCCGACGAGATGATGAGCGTGATGAAGGCCTACCGCTGGCCCGGCAATGTACGCGAACTGCAGAACGCCGTGGAGCGAGCCTTCGCGCTTTGCGACAATGGCGTGTTCTTGTTGAAGGACCTACCCGAGCGCGTGCTGGAATCCGTCGCCGGCGTCAATGGGACGCCATCGACAATTCTCTCAAAATCATCCATATCGCCATCCGTTGCCGGGCCGGATATGCCGGAGGCCGCAGTCGGCGCGTCGCTGGCCGAGATGGCCGCGGGCGCTGCCCAATGGAGCCGGGGCTTGCCGCCGAAGCAGCTCAAGGAATTCCTGCACGGCCAGGAAGTTAACTACATCGAGCAAGTCATCCAATCTGCTGGCGGCGACAAAGAGAAAGCCGCGCAAATGCTCGGTATCAGCATGGCCACGCTCTATCGCAAGCTCGCGCCGAGTTCCGAAGAGATGTCCGGGGTTGAGAAGTCTCAGCCGCAGGTGTAACGGCTGCGATGAGCCAGACGGTGGTCCCTAAGGGTGTTGCCGCCCGCCGTGTGGTACTCGATGGACAGAGATGTCCAATCTCCACGCCCAATTGTGTGCGCCGGCGCACGTTTGTGCGCAGAACGGCTTGCAAAGCTGCAAAGATTCTCAATTTTTTGCCTGGGAGGGCTGCCAACCCTCAGAAATGACGCGTCCAAACAGGTGCCTCATACTGGGCGTGAGCACTGGCATTCTCCGTGCTTAGAAATCCAACTGTGGAAACAAATAACTCTCACGAAGGGAAGGTGAATCAGATGATTAGTTTTAACAAGATCCGCAAAGACCGCTCGGCGTTCACCCTGGTAGAAATCATGATTGTGGTTGCCATCATTGGGTTGCTCGCCGCGCTGGCGATCCCGGGTTTCGTCAAGGCCCGCAAACAGTCTCAAGGCCGCCGCATTCTCAATGACGCGCGTCAGATGGACGCCGCCATCGACCAGTGGGCACTTGAGACAGGTCAGACGGATAATAACACCATCTATACGACCTCGGCGCAGACATACTTGAAGACGCTCTGGAAAACGACCGACTTGCTCGGTAACAGCTACGTCGTCACGGTGGTGGGTACTACCCAGATGGCGGTCAATGGCACGACGAAGACGGCATTGGCCGGTGTTGGTATCGACTGGGGCGCCTACTAAGGCTGGATCCAGTGCAAGCGCGCAAGCGCTTTTTGTTGAATACGCCAGAGGCAGGAGGGTACCCCCTCCTGCCTCTGCCGCAAGGAAGAGATGGCGTTACGCAGGAAAGGCCATGCTGCCGGAGGGAGGTGTGTCTGATGCGAAGACGATCGTTTTGTGGGCAACGGGCGTTCACGCTTGTGGAAATCATGATCGTGGTCGCCATCATTGGATTGCTCGCGGCGCTGGCGATTCCCAGTTTCATCAAAAACCGTAAACAATCGCAGGGCCGACGCATCGTCAATGACGCCCGTCAGATCGATGCCGCTATTAACGCCTGGGCTATGGAAGTCAACGCATCAGACGGTTCCCCGGTGGATCTGGTGACGGCTTCCCAGTACATCGAGTCGGGCAACATCAACGCCACCGATCTGCTCGGCAATGCCTACCTAATCGGTCCGGTCGGCAACACCCAGATGGCAATTTCGGCCACGACAAAATTGGCTCTGGATGGGGTGGGCATCGATTGGGGATCCTACTGACAAGTAGTTGCAGAGGAGACGGATCCGCGCGGGGTATCTTCAACCAAGCCTCGCAATTGTTGAAGTAATTCATCCACGGGCGAACCTCCCGCAGGGGTAATGGCACATGAGGTGCTAGTTTACTGGATTTGGCAAACAACCATGCTTTTTCGACGCAACAAACAACATAAACTCGACGTTGCCCTGGGGATCGACCTGGGCGCGAGCCAGATTAAGGCTGTCGTTGTCCGACGCCAGAAGGACAAGCTGGAATTGGTCGAGTACGCCGTGCGTACGCTTCCCCCTGTGGTGGCCAAGGCGTACAAGGGACCGGAGTTCGCCGCAGAACTGCAGCAACTTGTGGACGGCCTCAAGACCTCGGAACGTCATGCCTTCGTAACGATCAGTTGCGGTTCGGCGATGGTGTGCCAGGCCGAGTTCCCGCCGGTGCCGCTGGCCGATATCAAGAGCGCCCTGAAACTCAACAGCGCCGGTTACCTGCGCCGTGATTTCTCCGCGTATTATCTCGATGTGTTCGAGTTGCAGAAAGGCACCGAGGAGCCCAGGGGCAAGGTCAAGGCCAAAGACAAGAATTCAGACCCGGCCACGAATTCAGCCAAGACGAACGGCGCGGCGAACGCCAAGGACGCGGCCAAGACCAAGGACTCAGCGAAGACGAGCGTCCTCGTTGGCGGTGCGACCAAGGAGGAAGTGGATGCGTGCCGCGACGCGCTGGTGGCCGCCAAGATCAAACCGGAAGTGATTGAGCTGACAGCTGTTTCCGTCATCAACGCGTTTCAAGTGGGCCACCCACAGTGCAAGAACGAAGTGGTGGTGTTGATCGATATTGGCGCGCGCATGACCACCATCAACTTTCTGTTCGACGGCATGCCCCTGATCACGCGCATCATGCATTTCGGTGGCGCCCAACTCAGCGACTACATCAGCCAGGTCCTTGTACTCAAACCGGACGAGGCCGAGGAAGAGAAACGAAAAATGTCCGGGCCAATCCAGGAGTTGATGAAGACGGCCATCTCGCCGCTGGCCCGGGAAATTCGGTCCTCCATCGACTTTTTTGAACGGCAGAATGATCTCCACGTCAGCCAAATCTATGCGTGCGGGGGCTCCGCCGCTTCGCCGCAGATCCTGGCAATACTAGGCGAGGCCGTCGGGACACATGTGGAATGTTGGAACATGGTCGAGAGCCTCGACGTCAGCCATTTCAATGGCGAGACGCAGCGCGTGCTCGCCCTGGGTCCGTCCCTTGCCGCCGCGGTGGGTGCGGTCATTCCCCGACTCTCATGAACAGGGATTTGCGACAATGATAGCCATCACCCTCAATCTTCTGGCCGAAGAACAGCAGGCGCAGGTCGAACGCGCCCGTGACCCGATCAAGCTCTTTATCGCCGTTGGACTGGCTGTGTTGACGGTGGCCGTCGCCTGGGGCGGTACGTTGTCGGCAATACTGGCGCAACGACGGGTAGAGTTGCAGGGGTTGGAGGCGCGATGGAAAAAGATGAACGACGTTGGTCAGGGGGAAGGTGACTATCAGAAGAACAGCGAGTTCGCCGCGGAGATTGTCGCCATCAACCAGTCTCGAGTAGTGGTGGCACCGCAGTTGGCGATGGTCAAGGACCTCATTCCTTCCTCGGTTCGACTGACCCATATCAACTTTGCGCTGGCTACGGAAACAACGGGTGGCGATGGCGGCGGCGAGGAAGTCGGGGAAGGCAAGCATCCCGCGCGTCCGAAACAATCCAGGCATCTCGTGCTGCAATTGGAAGGCGTTGCCTCCAGCGCTCGTCCGGAATTGGAAGTGGACCAGTTTCTCAAGTCGTTGCGCACGGATACCCGCTTCGGCGCGTTGGTGGAGGACATCCAGTTGCGTTCGATTGCGCGCACGACCACCGATGCTGACAAGGCCAGCGGTGCGGTACCCGCGGTCAATTTCATCATGGAGTGCTGGTACAAGGAAAAGGTGAAGAAATGAAGCGTGGCTACTGGCGGAAGCTGCCGAAGGACAAGCTGCAGAAAATCGTGTTGATTTGTATCGTGACGCTAGTCACGCTCGTGGGTACGGTCCAGTTTTACGCGCTCAAGAATTGGAGCGCGCTCACCGATACGAAGGCCCAGATCGCAAAACTTGATGATCAGATTCGTGAGAGCGAACGCAAAACCCGGCAGGCGGAGCAGGATGTGGCTCATCGCGCGGAAGTGAAGTCATTTGTCGAGACCGAGCGCGCGGCCATGATCACCGGCGATCCGTTCGCCTGGGTTGTGCGCGAGATTAGTCTGTTGGCGGAGCAGGAGCCGGTGCATATGGTTGGGTTGCACCCCGCCGGCAAGATTGATATGAAATCAGGAAGCCCGTCGTATTCCACACGCATTGAGTTCTCCGGCACGTACGACCAGATTGGCGCCTACGTTCGGGATTTGGAGAACAGGTTCCCAACCAGCGAAATACAATCCCTCGCCGTTACCGGGGGCCCGGATGACAAGGGCCGCCACGAAGCTGCGCTGGACATTACGTTGCGGGTGCAACCAACGCACGCCAGCGAGAAACAGGAGGCGAAGAAAACATCATGAAGTTACCATCTCAACCAGTGATTTGGACACACCGTGCGTGGCCCAAGGAAGGCGTCTCGGCTGCTGCGCGTTACGAGGCCGAGAGAGATGCCACAGCAGTCGAACTGGAAAGCGAGGCGATGGTCTGCCGACGGACGGCCAGTGACAGTCTCGCCGCGCCCCTGCGTATCGTCGGGATCCTGGCGTTTTGCCAGGCGCTCGTTTTCGTTGTGCTTTTTCTTTTCCTTTGCGCCCGGGCGGGTGCGGCGACCGAGGAAAAACCGACTTCCAGTCTCGAATTGAGTCCATCGGTCTATCTACCGCAAAGCGCACGCGATCCGTTTGGGTCGGAGGTTTCGAAGTCGACGGACGGAACCGCCGCCGCGATCCGACTTGCCGGAAGCGACATGCTGAAACTGCAGGGGATCTTGTATAACAAGGTCAACCCGTCCGCGCTGGTCAATGACCAACTCGTGGAGTTGAACAAGACGGCCAAGGTGCATACCGCACAAGGCGAGGTGGAAGTCAAAGCGGTGGAGATTACCCACGATCTGGTGGTGTTGGATGTTGGGGGGCAGAAGATCGAGTTGCAGCTCGGCGGGATCGAGCACAAGCCAACGGACAAGTGAAGGAACAAGCCTGCTGGCCCAGATGCTGCTCATGATGAGGAGGATAACATGAAGAAGACGCTACGATATTTCATCACTTGCGTCGTCGGCACGCTGGCGATGTCCACGCTGGTCTACGCGAAAGACGATGCTGCGCCAACCGACGCGGTCGTGTCTTCGCATGTCGTATCAGCCCCGATGATGATTACCGTGACGCCCACAAACGTGCCTGTTGCCGTCGCCCCGCAGCCAGTACCCGATGAGCCGATTGAAATCGGCTACATCGAGGCCGATATCCAGAACGTTCTGCGCACGCTGGCGGCCAAGGCGGATATCAACCTCATCCTCGGTGATGAAGTGACCGGCAAGGTCACGGTGAATTTGAAGGGCGTCTCCTACGAGCAAGCGATGCAGTTGATCGCGGAGTCCAAGGGCTACGCGTATGTGAAGGACAGGAACATCGTCAAGGTGAAGTCCAAAGAATCCCTGGATACCGAGGCGGTCGAATTGCGCGTCTTCACGCTGAATTACGCCAAGGCGGACGATATCAGGAAGACGCTCGAAGGCGTACTGACGAAACAGGGCAAGATTCAGGTTGATACCCGCAGCAATACGCTGGTGCTATCCGACACGCCATCCAATCTGTCGAAGCTTATCCCGCTTATTGAATCGCTCGACACCCAAACGCCGCAGGTGCTGATCGAAGCGAAATTCGTGGAGACCACGAAGAATCCACAGAAGGATCTGGGGATTAACTGGAGCGGCACGCTGTTGAACCATCAGATAGTCGCGGGTGGCGCCGGTACGCTCAGTCAGGGTGCGAGTCCGGTCATTCCTGTTAACGCCCAGAACCAACCCGCTGGCGGGTTTCAATTCTCACATGGGGCCGGTGGCTCATTCTCGACGCCATGGGGGGCGGGGGCCGCGTTGTTGGATATTGGCCAGGCCAACCTGGTCTTCTCCTATTTGAGCCAGGACACGGAATCGGAATTACTCGCCAATCCACGGGTGGTGACCACGGATAACGTCAAAGCGCGCATTTCGATTGCGGAACAGTTCCCAATTCCAAATTTCGCCTTCAGCGAACAAACAGCGTCGCTGCAGATCAACGGGTTTGAGTACAAAGACATCGGCATCATCTTGAGCGTGTTGCCTCGCGTCAACAAAGACGACTTCATTACGCTCGAAGTGGCTCCCGAAGCCAGTAGCTCCACGGAGAACGCGACGTTGCAGAGCGGCGGCGGTTCCTCGGTCCAGATCCCGATCATCAACACCCGCACGGCGACGACGACGGTGCTCATCAAGAGCGGCAACACGCTGGCGATTGGCGGGCTGATGCGCCTGGATAACAGCGACAACTACTCGAAAGTGCCGTTGATGGGCGATGCCCCACTGATCGGCGCCTTATTCCGCAGCAAGAGTCTCAGCAAGACAAAACGCGATCTATTGATCTTCCTTACGCCGACCATCGTACGTGGAGACTCGCAGGCGACGGGCTACGAGAAGTACGACAAGGGCATGCCGAGCAAGGAAGTGTACACAAATGACAAGTGGATGCCGAAGGACAACGCGAAGCGGCGTCCATTCTTTGGCTTGGCTGGTGCACCGCCAAGCGACAATACGTCTCTACAGAATTTCGGCCCGCAATAGATTGGCCCTGACGAGGTTGTTGGTTCCCGACGGGTGAGGGCGGGAGCCACGGTAGAGAGGGGCGTCCCTTGATGGACGCCCCTCGCACTACCGAGAGTGATCCTCGAATCTGAAACTCAGGCAACCCATCTGGTTACGCACGACGATGGGAATCCCTCCAGAATCCCTGTGTTTTTTACTTCTTCCCCGAAGGCGTCATCACGGGTACAGCAAGTGCTTTTATGGAATTGAAAGGTGTCGCATAGAACAGGAGAGACAATGATACGGAAGCTGGTCAACGCGGAGGGCGGGTTCACGCTGGTGGAGTCCGTGTTGGCTGTCGTGATCCTTGGCATTGCCCTTGGCGCGTGTATCCTGAGTTTTAGCATGGCCATGCGGGCGGTCAGCACCGCTGGTAATCAGCAGGTCGCCCTGCATTCCGCCCGTCTCGAACTGGAGGGCCTGCGAACGTATAGCCTCACCAATTCCACGTCGCCCCTGACGAGCGGCACGCACTCGTTTGCCACCAACGGCGTCACCGGTACTTTCGTGGTGAGCGTCGTGGATGCCTGGACCAAAAACGTGACGGTGAATGTTCCTTATCTGAACCATATCCACGGTGGCACTTCGACGAACACCCTGGTGACATCGCTGGTATCGACGCTGCACCCATGAAAACGCCCGGAATGAATACGCAAAGATCAGCCAGCGGTTTCACGCTTGTTGAGATGTTGGTGTCGGTGGCGGTCCTCACCATCGTCATTGTCGGCACCTTCAACGTTTTCGTGCAGAGCATCCGTTCGTATAATGAGACGAGCTTGATGCGCAACGCCGCCGTGCGCGCCAGCGTGGCGTTGGACCGCATGGTGATTGGCGTGGGCACCAACAACGGGTTGCGAGAAGCGGTGGCCGGCAGCGTCGTCCTGACCTATCCGAATGGTACGGATTGGAAGCTGGCTTATACCAACAACCTATATTTTACGTACACCGCGAGCACGAAATCAATCACGGACCAGTCGGGGAAAACCATCTGCACCAACGTCATCTCTTCGACGGCCACCAACCCGACGGGCGGCTGCCAGATTTCGGTCTCGGTCGCCGAGAGTGGTGGCGGTCGCACGTTGACCAATACGATGACCACGTTCGTGCAATTCAGAAACTAGGCATCGAAACAACAATGTGGGGAACATTCCAGAGGGAAGGTTGCATATGAATGGAACCAAACAAATTCGCCAGGACCAGCAGGGTTCGGTTTTGGTGGTTGTGATGGGATTGCTCTTTATCACGATCGGCCTCGTGTTGACAATTCTTGACGTAGCCAGTGATCATCGGAAGATCTCGACGCGCCAAGTCAATGTGGATCAGGCCATGTACGTGGCCGAAGCCGGCCTCGAACGGGGCGCCCGTTTCATGGAATCGAATCTTACGATCATGGTTTCATCGAGCACTGGTGCGACCAATGGCAGCGGCACCCTGGGCTCAGGAACTTTCAACTATTATATTGTTCGAACCAATAGCAGCACCTACTGCATCGTTTCCACGGGCACCGTCAACCAGGTCACGCGAGTGGTCAGTCTGATGGACGTTTATCAGCCGACGTACGCGCAATACGCATTATGGAGCCATATAAATAACTCGCTGGTGTTTTCGCAGGGTCAGGCATTCACCGGGCACGTTCACGCCGATGACGAACTATACTTTAATAATTCCGGTGGCGGCCCTGTATTCCATTCAGCCCTGACCTCGGACACCGGCACCTATTCGGGGAGCATCTCCGGGATCGAAATGGACCAAGGGCTGACACTCAACTCCTATCAGGGCACGATGGCCGACGTGAACTTCAATTCCGGTGCTTCCTCCTTGAAGACCCTTGCTTCCAGCGGCGCCAATGTGGAAGTCAGCGGCACCACGACCATCACGTTCAGTGGCAGCAACGTGCTGATCACCAACAGCGGCAAGAGCTGGAACAACCATAGTTCCGCAATCCCCACGAGCGGGTTACTGATTTATGTGGCGAACAACGGCACGACCACGGGCTCAAAGTCAGGCACGATTTACCTGGAGGGCGGCACGGTGACCGGCCCGCTGACAGTCGTCAGTGAGAATAACATGTACGTCGAAAACAGCATCACCTACACACACAATCCCGTGACCACCCCGAGCACCACCGATGCCCTGGGGTTGATCTCGCAGGACAGTATTTGGGTGGACAACGGGGCGCCTACCGCCTTGACGATTGATGCAGCGATGATTGCCACCGGCACCTCCGGCGACGGCACCACCGGCAGTTTCGGCGTTAGCAATTACAGCACCAAATCACCTACCGGGACCCTGACCATTTACGGCGGCATCGTCCAAAACCAGCGCGGTGCGGTTGCTACCGTTAATGGGAGCGGGGTGACGCAAACGGGCTACAGCAAGAATTACAGCTACGATCCACGGTTCATCAACACACCACCACCAGACTACCCGACGGTCGCTGGGAAGGTGAATTTCGCCCAATGGACGGAGGGGCATTAATTAGATATGAACGCAGTTCCTGAATCTCCGGACACAAGTGCGAAACGTTGGCTTGCTGTTTTGGCCGCGGCCGTTCTTGTTTCCGTCGCAGTCCTGGCGTATTCATTCCGCAACGCCTTATCTTCCCAGGTGGAGACCGTCACGGTCCAACCGCCAGCACGCGAGGCGACACAGCCAGTGCGCACCAGAACGGAGCCCGCCCTGAATGGCACGCGGTCGGCGAGCGCTTCCGCAGACGATTCGTTGGCTCCCGCCGGAAGAACCTCGCCGTTCGAAGCCCAGGAAAATGCCGAGCGGCAAACTCACGAAGCGCTTCAAAGGCAGGCGGAATACTTTCAAAAAGTCATGGTCAACGGCAAACTTCCGTCCAGTCTGGGCGGCCTCACGAAGGAACAGGTCGATGACCTGCAGAAAAAGGGTCTGATCGTTGAGTAGGGCGCCTGGAGCCCGTTGTCTTACTTCACTTCCAATCGCTTCGCGATCCGGAACTTATCGATACGCTTGCGCAACGTTGCGCGGGTGATACCCAGCAACCGCGCCGCTTGAACCTGGTTGCCGTTGGTTTCTATAAGGGCCCGCGCAATCAACTCACGCTCCACCACCGCCATGATCTTCAGCTTCGGGTCCTTCTTCGCGAGCGCATAGAGCGGGCGCACGGCAGCATCGATTGCCGCGGCCAGGTCTTCCGGCGGCACGGCGACGGCTTGCGGCTCACGGACCTCCCTGGGCAGATCTTTGGGCAGGATGGAATCGCCGCGCGCCACCACCGCTGCGCGCTCGATCACGTTCTCCAATTCCCGTACATTGCCCGGCCAGGGCGACTTGTCGAGGATCTTGAGCGCTTCGGTTGAGATCTTGGTGACCTTTCCCGGGGTCGTGCCCGATTTCAGGAACTGCTGCAGAAAATAATCCACCAGCAGACGGATGTCCTCGGGACGCTCGCGCAACGGAGGCAAGTGGATGCGAACCACATTCAGGCGGTAAAACAGGTCCTCCCGAAACTTTTTCACAGCGATGAGTTGCTCCGGGTGCTTGTTCGTCGCGGCGACGACCCGCACGTCCACGTGAAAGGTTTGATTGCCGCCGACGCGCTGGAATTCGCCGTTCTGGAGGACGCGCAGGATTTTTGTCTGGGTTGAGAGTGGCATGTCCCCAATTTCATCGAGGAAGATCGTGCCCTGGTCGCATTGTTCAAATTTGCCGATGCGGCGCTCGACGGCGCCGGTGTAGGCGCCTTTCTCGTGGCCGAACAATTCACTTTCCAGCAGATGTTCGGGAATGGCGGCGCAATTGATGGCGAGGAAGGGTTTCTCGGCGCGCCGACTGTGATGATAAATGGCGCGGGCGACCAATTCCTTGCCCGTGCCACTTTCGCCGGTGATGAGCACCGTGGCGTCCGATTGTGACACCTGGCCGATCAGTTTGAAGACCTGCTGCATCGGCTCGCTCTTGCCGACGATGCCTTCGGCGTGGTCCTCGCTGGCCAGTAACGGCTGGTAGCTCACCACCTCGCGCATGTCGCGGGCGGTCTTCAGCGCGGACTCGATGAGCGCCTTGAGTTTCGGTACTTCGAGCGGTTTGAGGACGTAGTCGTAGGCGCCCAGCTTCATCGCCTCGATGGCGGTTTGTGTCGTTCCGTAGGCAGTCATCATGATGACGAGCAGCTTGGGATCGAGCTCGCGGAGCTTGCGCAACGTGTCGAGCCCGCTGGTCGCGCCCATGCGAATGTCCATGACCACGAGATTCGGGCGCTCCTTGGCGACCATCCGAATCGCTTCCTCGCCGTTGCCCGCATCGACCACTTGCAACGTCTCGCTGGCGAGGTTGCGATGGAAGGCGCGCCGAATATCCGCCTCGTCGTCGACAACCAAAATCTTGTCCATGGCGCGGCATCTTAGTCGGGCGAGGCTTGGAGGGCAAGCGTTCCGCGAACCGAGTGGGAAGAGGGGCGGTGGCGTCAAGTATCAAGTTGGGGCGGAGTCGTCGCGGCCACGCGAGACCTAGCGAATTCCAAGGCTTCTGCTCGTGTTTTGAGGCGTTCTTCCAGTTGCAATTCCTCGATCTCGTGAAGAATCTGTCCCACGGTCGGCCCGGGTTTGAGGCCCAGCGCCAGCAGGTCGTGGCCGGTCAAAAGCGGTTGTGGTTTGAGGACTTCCGGCGGCATTTCGGTGGCTTTGGCTTTCAGGAATTCGTAATTGTCCAGATTGCGGTGGCTGGAGGCGCAGTCGATCCGGTGCAGTTCCAACTCGTCGGGGAAGGTCTCGCGCGCCATGAGGCGTTTCAGTTTCGCCGGCCGCATTTCTTTGACGAACTGGAATTTCATATGCTCGCGGACGCAGAGGACGATCTTTTCGATCTGGTCGTTTGAGAAGCGCAGGCGGCGCAAGATGGTTTCGGCCATCTCCGCGCCGATGCGGTCGTGTTCATTGAACCTGATCCGATCCGGGGCGCGCACGAATGTTGGCGGTTTACCCACGTCATGCAGCAACACGGCGAATGCGAGCACGGTGCCTGGATTGGCCGGGAGCGTATCCAGCATGAGGCGCGTATGCTTGAACACATCGCCCTCGGGATGAAACTCCGCGGGTTGTTCCACGCCATTCATCGCCGCGATCTCCGGCAGAATTTCCCGCAACAGGCCGCTGGCGTCCAGAAGTTCCAAGCCCCGTCCGGCATTTGGGCGTCTCAGGATTTTTACCAATTCATCGCGAATTCGCTCCGCGCTCACCACGTGAATCTGTGCGGCCATCTCCTTCACGGCATCGAAGGTCGCGGGCTCGACTTCGTAGCCGAGATTCGCCGCGAAGCGCACGCAGCGCAGGAGGCGCAGTTTGTCTTCCGTGAAGCGTTCACGCGGCTCGCCGATGGTCCGCACCAGCTTACGTTCGATATCTGCGCGGCCGCCGACGAAGTCAATGATCTGATCCGCAATTGGGTCGTAGAAGAGTCCGTTGATGGTGAAATCGCGCCGTCGCGCGTCTTCTTCCGACGACGCGAAATGAATTGCGGACGGACGGCGTCCATCAACATAAGCATCGTCGGAACGAAACGTCGCGACTTCAAATTGATGTCCACCCTCCAGCACCAAAACGACCCCGAAAGCCGCGCCGACCGGCACCGTCTTGGCAAACAGCGCCTGCACTTGTTCGGGCGTCGCGCTCGTCGCGATATCAGTGTCCTCCGGCTCAACCCCGCGCACCATGTCGCGGACGCACCCGCCATTGAAGTAGGCGGTGTGCCCCGCCTCGCGCAGGCGTTTCACGATGCTGATGGCGGTGTCTTTCATGGCGGACACACACTAATTGAGCGGTTCGGCAGGTGCAAGCGTGAGAAGGAGATTGTGGGGATGCGCGAGCGTCTCGGAGGTAAATTGAAACGCGTTGACCGCCAAACGTGGACGCACGAATTGCGAATCCACCGCGAAGTCGCGAAGAATTCGTGTCCGTTGCCGGGGGATCGGGAGTGTAGTGCATGATATATGTCAGTGACATCTATCAGGTCGATCTGGTGCCATTTACCGCTGAGATGGCTGCCGTATTTATGGATAGCACTATCCATAAATACGGATGGTGGGCGGCGGAACCGGCTGGGTGGTTGACTCCTCAGGTCCTAAGAATTAGGACGTCAAGAATACAGGTCTGCCCCCGTTTACATAGCTGTAGCTTGTAAAGCGTCTACGCCGTAACCAAAGCATGAGCCGGGGTGTTCTTAGGCTTGCGGGACGGGATTTCATCAAGGCGCGTCTGTTTTATTTCAGCGGCCACGCGTTCCACCGCAACTGCACAGTATTTTTTCGAGAGATCGAGATGAACGAAATGTCGCCCGTATCGCTGGGCTACTGCGGCCACGGTGCCAATGCCTCCGAACGGATCGAGAACGACATTGCCCCGGTAACTGTAAAACTTGATTAGCCGTTTGATCAACTCTTCGGGAAATGGAGCCGGGTGGGCGTTCTTCTTTTCTTCTGGGGTTTTACGCCCCCGGCGTGGCGGATAGAGGCTCTTCAAAAACGGCTGGCGGCCACGTGTCTCGGGCTGAATTTGCCAGAACGCATCCGAATACTTGATGAATTCTTCGCCGGTGATGTCCGCATCAGCCTTATTGCCCTCCAGCGCCCAAGTTCCCTTTGAAAACACGAGAACGTATTCCCAACTTGGCACCATATGGGGATTGTGTGGGCTTTTCCACGAACCCCATGCGGTCCGGCGGCGCATGGTCTGTTTGTACCAGAGTATTTCCGTGCGCATAATAAATTTGAGATTCATCAGGTCACGCGTCATGTGGTAGTGGATCGGACGAAAGTCCTTGATGCTGGTAGGCGCGATGTTGAGGGCGAACCGGCCACCTGGCACGAGGACGCGGTAGAGTTCCTTCCAGTACGACGTGAGCCACTGCAAATACTCTTCGTAAGTCATCTTGTCATTGTGCGAGTCGTATTCGAGTCCAACATTGTAGGGTGGTGAGGTGATCGCCAAATGGATACTTTCAGCAGGCATGGCGCGCAAGATTGGCAAGGAATCGCCGCAGATGATCTGGTCCTTCCACCATTCCCCTTTGATTGAGGACGGCGGAAAGTGGAGAATATGTGGCAATTGCTTTACGCGGTCGTGCATAGACTTTACGTGTGATGTTGTACCAGAACAAAGACGCTCTGCCAGTAAGAAAGTTCGCGGGTAAGAAATACATGCGGCACATCCGCTCCAGTTATCGTAAATGGATAATTTTACTGGACACGGTGTGGCAGGATGGGTATAGTCGGGGCAGCTCTTTGAAAATAGCCGATCCACCTTCGCCAAGGCTTCGTCGCGATATCGATGTCCTGCGGCTCAACCCCGCGCACTATGTCACGAACGCACCCGCCATTGAAATAGGCAGTGTGCCCCGCCTCGCGCAGGCGTTTCACAATGCTGATGGCAGTGTCTTTCATGGCGGACACAGACTAATTGAGCGGTTCGGCAGGTGCAAGCATCGGGAGGAGGTTGTGGAAGGCGTTTGAAAAGACTGCTTGCACTGAATCCATTAATTGGCGGAAATGAAGCCATCACACGATGAAAGTGATCGCCCATCCTCGGTTCCAAGAACTGCTGTCCCTAATCGAGAAGACGCCGGGTTTAGCCAAGCGATGGCGTGGCTTCGGCTTCAGGTCCGTAACTCCTGACCGTGCTGATGCTGTGAAGATTCTGAGTGGACAAGGTAGCTTCCATATGGGCGGACGCTGGAATGCTCCCGGCAGTGTCCGCGCGGCTTATGCCAGCACGAAACCAGAGGTCGCGCTGGCCGAGGCGTTGGCTCATTTCCGCTACAACGGGTTCCAGGACGAGGATGCAATGCCACGCGTGACGGTGGCGTTTGAATTCAAGCTGCGCAAAGTTCTTAACCTCACCAATTCCAAAGTGCGGCGGAAACTGAAAGTGGATTTGCGCGAAATCATGGCCGAAGACTGGCGGAAGCTTCAGGACGCTAAGAAGGAGAGTCAGTCGCAATCTTTGGGTCGGGCCGTGGCCGCCGCTGGTTTTGAAGGTTTGCTTGTGCCTTCGGCGGCAGTCCCCAAAGGCATCAACCTTGTTTATTTCACCGACAATGCAATCCGCGGCAGTATGGCGCGACTCTACGAGAAGAAATCTTGTGAATTGGCCGGTAGTTAAATGGTATGCAAATTTGCATGTGAATCTGCTTGCAAATCCACAGGGATGGCTTATATTGTGCGCGAGGTTATCATCCAATGTCTCTAACAAAGCGAAAGTCGATAGCAGGCCGTGGCGGTCGCAGGTTTCGAATTGGACTGCCCGGGAGCGGGACTTTCCAGGTCCATGGTTCACGTTCGTTCGACGTGAAGTCCTTTTGCCACACGTTCCAGTTGTCGCGTAATGCCCTGGTGCGGATGGCGGGATATTCGCCCCGTGCGGTGGCGGACTGGGCGGCAGGCAAACCCGTGAGCGCGTCCAGCCGCCAGCGCCTAACGGAGATCGGTCGCCTGTGCGAGGCGTTGGGCAAGGTTGTTAAACGCGAGAGCATCGGGCGATGGCTGGAAACCCCCAACGACGCCTTCGACGGCTCGACACCGCTACAGGTCATCGAGCGCGGTGAGGCCGATCGCCTCTGGCGGATGATCTACCGTCTCGAATCAGGCGAGCCCGTCTGATTTAGACTGGACGATCAAACGGTCCGACTGAGCGAGAAAGCGCAATCCGTCGCACTCGTCGCGATATCGATGTCCTGCGGCTCAACCCCGCGGATCATGTCGCGAACACACCCGCCATTGAAATAGGCCGTGTGCCCCGCCTCGCGCAGGCGTTTCACGATGCTGATGGCGGTGTCTTTCATGGCGGACACACACTAATTAAGCGGTTCCGCAGGTGCAAGCGTGGGCGGAGGACCGCCACGAGTTGTACGGAGTAGACAGGACGGAGCGTGGGCGATTCTGTAAATTGTATAGCGTTGACTCCTTAAACGCCGCCTCCAAGTGACGAAATTGTGGTATCATTGGCATGCGTTCCGCACAAGATTAGAGCATCAAATGGAGCACATCATGGAAAAAGGTCACTGGTATCTCGACTTGAATTTTGCTGACCCTGATGCGGCCAAGCTTCTTCTCGAAACTACTGCCCCGGATGGCACAAAGGTTCGGAACTTGGGAATGCTTATCGAATGCTCTGCTGACACGGGGGGAGTCTTCTCCGCTATTCTCGTCTCATTTGCGGGTGGAGTGAGCGCCAATCTTGCTTCCAATTGGATTCTTAGTGCCTTGAAACGGTATTGCAAAAAGAAGGTTAGAATAAACAAGAAGGAGTTCCCAGTAACCAAGACGGGAATTACGCGCTTCATTCGAGATGAAATTGAGACACAACGCAGTTTGCAAGCGCAGTGGGAAAAAGACCATCCCAAGTCGAAAAAGCGAAGACCAAGTCGCAAAAAGAACCCAAATTAGAGGACTACCCAGGGGCGGGGGATCGCCATGAACTGCAGGAAGCAGACACGAAGAACACGAAGTGCTGGCAGAAGTGTCAAGAGTCAAGCCCTGACCCCCTTACGCCCGGTTTCTTCTTCGTGAGACGCATCGTCGAGTTCGATGAATAATACCGGGCTGAATTTGTCGCGCGTTCAGAATACGAATTCCGTGACGTTGCGGCTTTAGACTTCATCTTTCAGCCCCGTGCTGTTAATCCTCTGGCATGAATACATTCAAATCAGCAATGATCGGTGCCGTCGTTGGGGCTATCGTCACGCTCCTGTTGACAAACATAGGTGAAAACAAAGCGCAGGCGCAGGCCGGCGCGGTCGTCGAGACATACTACTGTCTGCCGCTTCCCGACACGATCAAGTCTGGGGATTTCAAGGTAAAGCTGGATGCTCTAGGCGAACAAGGCTGGAAAGTTCGTTGTAGTATCGGTGCCACATTGATCCTAGCTCGCTAAGAGAAGTTGGCAATTGGCCCATTCCGAATAACTGCTCATCTCCGGCGCAATGTGAGTTCGTTCTCATTTCGCGGCCTTTTGAGCCGAAACCATGAGTCGATTTGCGTTGGTCGGTTCGGATTGTCGAGTGGCGTAGCTATTGAAGGTTCGGATTTGGGTGAAGCCTTCGGTTTCCAAGAGATACTCAAGCTCGGCAAAGCCGAAGATTCCGAATTTGTGTACTTGCGTAACCTTCTGGTCGCCGCGTTCGGGATCACGAAAGGTGAAGGTAAACGTGTGAGTCCACGTATCGTGATGCCAATCGAACTGGTGTTCGCTGGCTTGATGGATGGTGATCCCGTGGAGAGTCGCTTCCGAATTCTCCGGCGTCCTGTAGTTGCGGAGGATAAACGGGAAATTCGCCATATCGATGAAGAGGCAACCACCCGGCTTGAGAGCCTTGTATATCCGGCTCAATGCGTCCGCCCGTTGAGCCGGCGTCAACAAATAGCTAAAGGAGCCATTGATACTGGCGATCAGGTCGAATCTGTTCTCGGCTTCCAAGTCGTTGAATCCTCCCCGAATCACCGAGGTCTTCGGGAGTGATCGGGCCAACTCGTCGGCCTGCGCGTAAAATTCTACGTCGGGTTCCAAGCCAACGGTGGTCCAGCCCAAACGAGAAAACTCCTTGAGCATGCGTCCCGGGCCGCATCCAGCGTCGAGGATGGTGAGCGTCCCGTCTATTTTGTAGGAAGACAGGAGCCAGAGAAGGAAATCAACAATTGGCCTGGTATCGCCGGTATCAAAGGCTGAGTAAAGCGAAGCTCCGGTAATGCGCATACGGGCGGAGTGTAGACCGGGAAGGAATCAATTTTCAACGCTCAACGCTCAATGAGGGGATGGGGGCGGACGGCGGCAAGCGGGGCGCCACGTGAAACGTGGTAAACTTGCCCGCAATATGACATCCGCTCTCATGCAAATAGTCTGTTGCGAAATTCGCTCCTACCCAGCGCGTTTAGGAATTCGATTTTCCTTCTTTCATAAAAGTCTCCAGCATCTCCCCGTGCAAAACGCCAGACGCAATCAAACAAAATGCTCAATTTGAATACGTCAAACAGGTGCTTCTGCTCGACGACGCGGAGCGGACGATACTTTACATATTCGGATATGATTTTCCGCGCCTCTCTGAAATCCACGATCGTTTCGCCCTTCTTGAAGTTTGACCACGTGTTGGGGTCAAAAGACCAAACAACGGGGTCGATCAAGCTCACAAGGTCAAACGTGAGAAACGTATAATTGGCATCATCGAAATCGATCAGAGCCCGGAATTTGGCGTTGTTAAACAGGACATTTGAAAAATGGAAATCGCAATGGCAGATTCCTTTCGGCAGGGACTTCGGGAGGCTCAGTTTCGACAGTTCACCCTCAAACCATTTCAACTTTCCCTTCGCGCTCGGCGTATTGATGGCTTTGGCTTTGCTTCGCGCCAATTTCCGGCAGGTGTCGATGTCATAATTCCATCTATATTTTGTATAGCGCGACCGGTATGCCCTGGTAAGGTTGTGTAATTCAGCCACTTTCCTAATCAGCGCTCTCTTTTGCTCTGTGCTTGGATGTTTCAGATGACGCCCTTCCACAAATTCAAAAATGATGTACGGTTTCCCTTTGTAGGTGCCGACAATTCTCCCGTGCTTATTCTTAAACGGAGCAGGGCATGGATAATTTCTGTCTCTTAGGTATTGAATTGAATCGCTTTCAAACAGAACTTGTTGTTCGAAACGATTTTCGTAGTATTTGAAAACAAACTTTCCCTTCGTTGTTTGAAGCAAGACATTTGTTTGCACCGTGCCAGTGGTAAGTGGTTTTGCATTTCTGTATCCCCCCAAATGATAATTTGAAAGGATATGGACAAGATCAGTTTTTGAAATATCCGTTTTTACTGCCATGGCGATAGCATGTTAACGAGGAGAATTAGGGTCGGATCTCATCTCATTATAAAACATATTGACGGGGTGCCGCAGAGTGTAGCAAGTCGGCGGAGGCATGCAAGCATTGGGGGACGCAGGCTGAGTTGCGCCGGCAGCACAAATTCGGCGCGTTTGCCGCAGACGACAGCGGCGTCTCGCGGACTCGGCTCCGTCGGACTCGGCTTGCGGCTGCGACGAACGCGGGGTGCTGAACTTGGGAAGCGGGCGGCCGGACGACGGCAAGCGGAGCGCTTGCCCTACAATTAGGGGACGAATTCGGAGGCAACGCAAGGCACCTACCGCGTGATCCCCTCCGATCCTCCGTCGCTCTTCGAGCTATGGAGGAGTCGTCCGACTCGGGAGGGGAGTCAGTCAGGGCCGGACGCCTCGACAGAGCGAGGCGGCTACACCAGCAAAGCAGGGACAGTATCGTAAAGTGATAGTTTTGCTGGACATGGATCTTTGGAAGGGGTATGGTCGGTGCGGTTCTTTGAAAATGGGAAAGAGAAGGCGGTAAACGGCCAGACGCGGCGACAGAGCGCCGCGGCTACAGGGAGGATTACTAGTCCGCAGGTTTGGGGCGGAGCTATGTGGGTAAAAGGCCGCTTGTGGTAAATGGAGGGTTTACAAACCATGGTTTTTGCGAAACGAACCCACCGTTTTTTGAGTGCATTTTGAGCGCATCCATCATCCCGCCAGAGGGTTAGAACTTGGGAAGGTACAATTTTTCGGTGGGTTCGTTTCGGAAAACGAACCCACCGGGACACCACAAGAGGGAGGGTAAAAGCCAAAAGTTGGAGGGAAAAAGGGTGGAAATGGGGCGGATGTTGGGTTTGTTTTCCAAGGTTGGCAACGGTGTGAGGGCGAAGAAACGACGGCAAGCGGGACGCTCGCCCTACAATTCCGGACTCGGCGGTCATAGACCGCCGTTACAGGTCGGCTTGCCGCCACGATGGAGCCCCGAAAAGGATTCGGGGTAAACGTGGCCCTCCAAGGGGCGGACGGTGGCTGCGGAGGTTTGATGTTGTCGGGGATTCTGGTATGATTACGGACTTGAAGAAGAAATTAGAATTGATTGCGCCGGCGGGGAACATGGAGTGCGCGCGGGCGGCGGTGGCGAACGGCGCGGACGCGGTGTACTTCGGGCTGGAGAAATTCAATGCGCGGATGCGCGCGGACAATTTTACCGAGGAGCAGTTGCCGGGGTTGGTTCGCTTTCTGCATGAGCACGGGTTGCGGGCGTTCTGCACGGTCAATACGCTGATTTTCACGGACGAGTTGGCGGAGGCGGAGCGGGAGTTGATGTTGCTCGACGAGGCGGGTGTGGATGTGATCATCGTCCAGGACCTCGGGCTGGCGGTGCTGGCTCGCGAACTCGGTGTGAAGATGGACGTGCACGCCTCGACGCAAATGACGATCACGTCGCCGGAAGGCGCGAAATTCGCCGGGCGTCTGGGCGTCAAGCGCGTGGTGTTGGCGCGGGAAGCGTCGATGCGGGAGATCGCGAAGTTCGGCGACGGCGGGGAGATCCCGGCGCTGGAGGTTTTCGTCCACGGCGCGTTGTGCGTGGCGTATTCGGGTCAATGCCTGACGAGCGAAGCGCTGGGGCAGCGGAGCGCGAACCGCGGTGAGTGCGCGCAGGCGTGTCGGTTGCCGTATGAGCTGGTTGTCGATGGCGCGTTGAAGGATTTGGGTGACCGACGTTATCTGCTCTCGCCGCAGGACCTGGCGGCGGTTCAAGAGATTCCGGAATTGATTCGGCTGGGTGTGACCGGTTTCAAGATCGAGGGGCGGCTCAAATCGCCGGAGTATGTCGCGGCGACGTGCCAGGTTTATCGCAAGGCCATTGATGCGGCGATGGCAGCGGAAAATGGCGACGCTGCAGCCGACGAGGCGGACAAGTACAAACTGGAGATGACATTTTCACGCGGCTTGTATTCGGGGTGGTTGCACGGCGTGAATCATCAGGAGTTGGTGCATGCACGTTTTGGCAAGAAACGCGGGCCGTTTGTGGGATTCATCAAACACGTAGGCGCTGATCATGTCGAAGTGGACGCGCAGACGCCGCTGCAAGCTGGGGACGGCGTGGTGTTCGACAATGGCGGCGACACCGATCATGAGCAGGGCGGGCGCATCTGGGAGACTCGGGAGAACGGTCTTTATTTCGAGCGTGGACACATTGATTTTGGAAAGTTGAAGACTGGCGACCGGGTGTGGAAGACGAGCGATCCGCAACTCCAGCGTGAATTGAAGCGCACGTTCAAGAATGATATTCGGCGCCCGAAAACGACGATCGACCTGACGGTGATGGGCGAAGTTGGGAAGGCGATGACGATCGAGGCGAATGGCGTGCGGGTCAATTCGTCCATGGCTTTGCAGACGGCGTTTCGGCGGCCGTTGACGGAGAAATTGTTGCGTGAGCAATTGGGGAGAATGGGGGAGACGAACTTTGAGTTGGGCGAGCTTCACAATAAGCTCGTCGGGCAGGCGATTCTGCCGGTGAGTGAACTCAATCGCTTGCGGCGCGATCTGGTGGAGAAGATTGTTGCGGCGCTGGAGGCCGGGACCATACAGCGGCCCGGATTGACATCTGTCCTTCCGGAATTGCTGGCGAATATCCCGGAACGCCATACTGCGGAAGCGACGCAACTTGTCGTTTTGTGTCGCACGATGGAACAACTCACCGCGGCGCTCGACTCCGGGTGCGCGACTGTTTATGTGGATTTTGAAGACATTCGTCGCTACGACGAGGCGGTGGCATGTGTGCGGAAGCGAACGGGAGCGCAGATATTTCTGGCCACGCCGCGAATTCAAAAAGCGGGCGAGCAGGGATTCTTCAAGCTCATCAATGACGCCAAGCCGGATGGAGTTCTTATTCGCAATTTAGGCGGCCTGGACTATTTTCGCGAGAGCGCGTTGCGGAAGATTGGTGATTTCTCGCTCAATGTTGCCAACCCGCTGGCCGCCGAGGTTCTTATGCGTGAGGGATTGGAACGTCTTACCGTTTCGTATGACCTCAATGCGCAGCAAGTTCTTGATTTGTTGCACGCCGCATCGCCCGACTGGTTTGAATTGACGGTTCATCAACACCTGCCGATGTTTCATATGGAGCATTGCGTGTTTGCCGCGTTTCTTTCCAGTGGCACTGACGCATCCAACTGTGGGCGTCCCTGTGATCGTCATAACCTGAAATTGCGCGATCGCGTCGGCGTGGAGCACCCGGTGAAAGCCGACGTGGGCTGTCGCAATACCGTTTACCACGCGAAAGCGCAGAGCGGGGCTGATTACCTGAAATCGTTCCTCGAAGCCGGTGCCCGCGTGTTTCGTATCGAACTCCTGGAAGAAGATGCCGCAAAAACTCGAGCGATTGTCCAGGGCTACCGGGATCTACTCGACGGCACGGCTGCGGATTCATCAGCGTTGTTCCACCGTCTGAATGTGGTGAAACAGTTGGGAGTCACCAGTGGAACGCTCACCGTCCTGTCCTGACCAGTTTGCCGTCATTCGTCCTGGCCCATCTGGTCTGTGGGCGGGAGTTCCTTGCGGTGGGTCAGGAAAAACGCGCCCCCGACGATGCTCCAAAACAGCGAGGCGAGGTAACCCAGCAAAGACATCACCAGGGCCACCGGCTCCGCCACGCCGACCTCGTGAAACATCTTGATGTACATGCCCTCGCGCACACCGAAACCGGAAATCGTAATCGGCACCGCCGTCACCGAGTTGATGATCGGCAGGTACAGAAAGTAGTCGGTAAACTTTGCGGAGAGAACTCCCAAACCACGGCCCACGCACCAGATGCTGAGCATGGAGAAGAAGTGGACGACAAATGAAATCAGCAGCGTCTTGGTCAGAATCACCGGATGAGAAGCGTAAACACGATAGGCGTCCACCATGCGCCGTAACGTTGCGTAGTGCGGCAGTCGCTGCAGCCACGACCGCAGCCCCGGAACCTTGTCTACAAAACCGCGCCATAACCCAACGACCGTACCGATGACCGTAAACACCACCACGCCGAGCGTCGCCATCGAAAACCAAAACAGCTTGGGGTCGTTGAACACGCGCGTGTGGTAGATCGCCATCATGAAAAGCGCGATGACAAACAGGGCCAACAACCCGATCAACCTGTCGACGACAACGGTCGCGATCGCCTCGGCCTTCTTATGATGCGTCTCGTGCGCGACATACCAGGCCTTGACCACATCGCCGCCCGTCGAGCCGAGCATGAACGCGTTGAAGAACAGCCCGATGAAAGAAATCGAAAAGAGGCGCGAGAACTTCACCTCCAGGCCCTGGACGTGCAAAATCGATTGCCATCGCAGAATCCCTAGCACGGCGGGCAGTCCCGCGCAGATGACCGCCGCGGTCAGCCAAAGGGCATCGACCTTTCGAACCGCTTCCCACAACACTTGCGGCCCCACGCTCCAAATAATCCGCGTCCGCTCGGACCAGGGCAACGCATCGGGATCGATGTTGTGCGTCTGGAAATAATCCAGCGCCTCTTTATGAAAAATGCCGTGAAAGAGATAGGCGAGGATGCCCACGCTCACCACCACACGCAACAACGCGCCGAGTTTCTTCTTCATACGGTGACGGGTTTCCTGAGCAAGTCGTGCACCTGTTTCATGCCTTTAACGATCTCCTCCGGTTTCCATTCGGGATGAATCTCCCACGCCAACACCATGTCATCGGTCACAAATGGCGCCAGCCGCGCAAAATCAAACGTGCCAAATCCCGGCGGCTGATGGTCCTCCGCCGGCGGGGCAAAATCCTGCAAGTGCATCCCCAACGTCCGCCCGCGAAACCGCTCCAGGATGCTCTCGTGTGTCATCAATCCAAGCGTTTCCTTCACTCCCGCATGCCCCACATCGTGCCAGTACAGGATCGTCTCCGTGCCAAACCTCTTCAGGATCTCCTCCGCCTCGACCTCGTCGGGAATCTCTTCAATCCCGAATCGCGTTTCCATCCCGAGCTTCACGTTCAATTCTTTCGCGCGCGGCAGGACCTCTTCCAACGTCCGGTAAACCTGGTCCAAATGCTTCTGCCGCTTCTTGTCGCGCACCGTCTGCGCCTTGTCGCGCAACCGCTGAAACTTCGCCGTCTCGCCGCGTCCCTCCGCATACAGCCCCAACAGCCGCATCGTATAATCCCGCATCGCCACCCTTCCGAGGTGTAACACCACCACCTTCGCCCCCAGCGTCGCCGCGCAATCGATCGTCCGCAACGTGTGCCGCACCGCGCTCTGCCGCTCATCCTCGTCCCGCGAACTCGGCAGGTAATAATCCGGCGCCGCCCCCATCACGCCAAGGGGCAGGGGACAAAAATTATGGAGGGAACAAATCTTGATCTCGCCCGCCGCCACGGCCTGCAACACGCCGTCCAATAGCGACAGCCGCGTCCCGTGCCCCAGCTCCGCGTACTCGAACCCGAGCGCGCGCACTTCATTGACCATCGTGCGCCCGTCCGTATGGCGCTGGGAATTCCAGCAAGTTGAAAAGGCGAACATGAAATGTCAGGGCCCAGCCCCAAAAGTCTTCGGGGCCAGCATGCGCATCGCCGCACTGGCCCCGCTGATTGTTTATGCTCGTTTAGAATGAAGAAAACAGCCGCGGTCCACGGGCTTTGCGCCGACGCTTCTCGCTCGGCTTTTCATAATGACGATGCGCCCGCGCTTCACGCAAAGTACCCTCGCGATCCAGCTTCTTCTTCAGCCGACGCAGGGCCTTCTCCACAGGCTCACCTTTTTTTAGTCTGACTTCTGACAATTTCGATTCACACCCCTCTCAAACGCTTCTGCCCCGCATACTTACGTGAGACAAGAACTCTCAGCGTTATGATAACGCCGCCCATCATAACCCCCCCAACACCCCCTGTCAACGCTCCCTCGGATGTGGAGGGCCACGCTCCGTCGTGGCCTCGTCGAACACCCAAAACGAACCCAAAAACCGGCTTCTCAGCGCTCAAAAAGGGTCGAATTGTGGTGTCCCGGTGGGTTCGTTTTCCAAAACGAACCCACCGAAAAAGTGCGCCATCCTAAGCTATAACTCTTTAATAGGACGACAGTTAGACTAGAAACCGCCTCAAAAAACGGTGGGTTCGTTTCGCAAAAACCATGGTTTGTAAACTCCTCTTTTTACACAAGGGCCTATTCAAGCACACACTCCCTCCCTTGGCCTTCATATCGTCCTCGCGAAGTCGCCGACTTTCCGCTGTCCGCTCTCCGCTTTCTTTCCCATTGTCAAAGAACTGTCCCGATCATACCCCCTCAGAAGTTCCGTGTCCAGTAAAAAATATCAATATGCGATAGTTGTGTGCCTTTCTGTGTCGCTTCCCAAGTTTGTCACCCTGAGCCTGTCGAAGGGTCTGGGCCGCCGCACAGGTTCGCACACAAGCAACACAAGGACCCGCTGGCCCCGCATTCCGCCCCCCGCTTGCCTACTCTGAAATGCCTTGCCGTCCCGCCCCCCACAGGAGTATAAGCCAATTATCACCCCGTTTAGGGGCCGCTTCCTGGCCCCCGTGCGTCCTGTCTGCGCAAAACACAGGATCCATCTATAGGATGAATAGGCAGCAATGAATCTCAACCTCATGGGGATGCTGGTTTTCCCGATCGGTGCTGTCGGTCTGTTGATTGGGATCGCCGCCGCGCTGTTCGCATTGGTGGTGGTGGCACTCGCGCTTGCCGGAGCGGCGCTGCTGGTTGTGGGCGTGTTGACGCTGGTAGGACTGATCCTCGCCGCCGTCGCGCTGCCATTCCTGCTGCCCTTCATCGTCGTGCTGGTCGTGATCTGGGCGATCGCTTCGGCGACGCGCCACACGAACCCTCGAAAGGTCGCCTAAATGCAAAAGCACTACCAGGCGCATTGGGGATGGCTGCTGATTATTCTGTCAACCTCGCTGACCACCGCGTGTATGTGGTCCGCGTTTGCCGAGTTTAAACAGGGTAGCACCTCCTCAAACTGGGTCGGACTGTATCTGCTCGCGTTGGTCGTCGGCTGCGCGCTCTTCACCATTCGCGGGTACACCATCACGCCCGACGCCATTCTCGTGCATCGTCTGTTCTGGGCGACACGTCTGCCGCGCGCGGGCCTGCAATCGGCGCAGTTCGAACCGTTCCGCCTTCGGGGTAACATCCGCATCGGCAACGGCGGCTTCTTCTCCTTCAGTGGTTGGAACTACAAGCCGGGTCTGGGCCTCTGCCGCGTCTTCATCACCGACCACCGTCGCGTGGTGCTGCTGCGTTACCCCAATCGCCTCGTCGCCATCTCCCCCGCCGCCCCCGAGGAATTCGTCCGCGACCTCGCCCTCGCGAGCCACGCCGCCTGATGCGTTGGGCGGCTAGTAGAACGGGCGTCCGGCCCGTTTATTTCTCTCTCTCCGTATTGTAGGGCACGCGGCCCGCGTGCCGTCGTCCCCCTCCGATTCTGTCACCCTGAGCTTGTCGAAGGGTCTAGCCCGCCCTCACGGAATCGCACACAAGCAACACGGAAGCCCTTTGTCTACACGTTCAGCGCTCCCTCTTCTTCCAAAGAAAAACCAACGCCATGCCATGCCAAAGCCACATCGACCACGCCAGGCCCCACTCCAAAATCGCCGGCCAATAAATAGGGGGACGATGACAGTCCAGCCACGGCGTTAAAACGGAAGAGGAAGCCGGCGCTTCAACGATGGCTCGGAACGCCGGGTCTCTTAGGTCCTTCAGAAGCGGCGCCTGCATGGGGTTCGCGTAAATGGCCACAATAAGAAAAAGGGGATACAGGCTCCAACTGAGGATCCCCACCAGTGTCATTGGCCGAGCCGCCGGGTCCTCCCAGCGACGATAAAAAATGATAGTGAACAGCGACACGGTCACCAGCCATCCGAGAAAGAAAACATCGGCAATGGCCAAATGCACTTTCAGAAACCGCAAGAAAATGTAAGAAGCGTGGGAAAAGTCCTGCTTCAGACCCATCATCCCGAGCACGCCAACGGCCAGACAGGCAACAAAACCAAAGCCGACAGCCACAGTCCCCAAACGAGTCTGTAGTTGTGCGCCCAACGCATAGAGGGTGGGCAACAACAGCAGACCGCCGATGGCCACGGTTCCATTGAACACCCACGTCAACCGTGATGCATAAGGAAACCCCAGCTCCGAAATCACATGGTTCCAACAGGAATACGGCACGGTATTGCTGCGGTTGAACGAAATGATCGCCAGCAAAATGCCAATGGTCCACAAAACCACACTGATCAAAGCGGCGATTGTCGCCAGCCAAGTCAAACGCCGCATGCCTTCAAAAGTAGTGGGCCTCATTTTTGTGTTATCGAAGCCTAACAAATATGGTTCCCACCGTTCATCCCATTTGCATTCATCTCGTACACTTCGCCCGCGCCTGCAAGAAAAGTCCCAGCAGACGGTATGCCCTGCTTCCGCAGGTTTAGCGATTCGAGAAAAAGGCCCTGTGTCCGCATGCCGCAAAAAAAAGTGCCCCCCCGATAAGCGAGGAGGCACTCCTATGATTTGAGAAATCGCCTCTAATTCTTAGGCTGCCTTAAATATAGACATTCAACCCTATTTGTCAACAACAACCACTGCACTGCCCCCCCCAGCTTTCGGTGCTGGTCCGGAACCCGTTAACCTAGCAGGTTCCTACGACCACTTGGCCCTACGCGCAATGCTTTCAACAAGTGTCTGCTTAACCAGATCTTCCCTCTCAGCGCCGTGCTTTCCAAACAGAATTACCGACAGTGTCATTGCATCATCTGCAGTGAGAGAAATGGAATTCAGAATCCTGCGGACACAGTCCTGAGCAAAAGCAATGAACAACGTTTTTTCATCGACGTCGTTTACATAGGGAGGCAGTTGCCGTTTTTGTGGTAGGCCTGTGCCAAGAAGGTGAAAGAGCAGCTGTAGTTCTTGGCGCCGCACGTGTTGAGCTGGCGCTAGAAGATGCCATTAAGATCGTTTTGCGTCCAAATCCAGGCGGCAGCGACGACCTCTTTGAAGGTGATCGCCCGCTTTCGACGTTTTCCGCCAAAATCTGTTTTGCGTACCGGCTATCCCTGATCGAAAATAATCTTGAGCGTGCCTTGCAGCTCCTCCGGAAAATCCGAAATGAATTTGCTCACTCACATGAGAAACTGACTCTCAGCAGTGGTGCTGCCGCAAGCCGACTTCGCGAGTTACAGCGCTTGTGTGAAGTTAATCCAACATACAAGATCTTCGGAGAGCAATTTGGGTCCGCCGCGTTTCCTCCAGAACTCAAGTTGTTCGCTCAATGCATTGCCTCCATTTTGACTTCATTGGAAGCCGCGAAGTTTTTCATTGTTCCTTACGTACTGAGGCAGAAAACCGACCTCGGAAAAACGACCTAGATTAAGGGGTCAGGGCTTGACTCTGACGTTTCCGCCTGACCGCACCAACGCCGCAAACGGCGCCATCAATTGCTGATCGGCGGCGGCCATTTGGGAGATTTGATAAAGAAGGTTCTGCGGGTCGGATTGCGCTTTCCCGCCCAACACAACCGGATTGCGAATCACCTTCGCGAAATGTCTGTCCACCGTCCCGCGAAGAAACACAGAGAACATTTCCACAATCGCCGCCGCCGCGCCACTCGCCGAGAAGATTCGGAAAGGACGAGTTCTTTTATCGCACGGGATGGGAAGCGGATCGCTTACCAGCCGAACTGGCGTTGGTAATTCTGGTCCCAGCGGGACAGAATCAGCTTCTGTCGGGTATAGAACATCACGCCTTCCATGCCCTGCACGTGCAGGTCGCCGTAAAATGACTGGTTCCAGCCCGAGAAGGAGAACACCGCCATCGGCGCGGGCACGCCGACGTTCACGCCAATCATGCCACACTGGACTTCGCGGGCGAATTGTCGCGCCCAGCGGCCGCTGCCGGTGAAGATGGTGGCGCCGTTGCCGTACCCGCTACGGTTCGCCCACTGAATCGCCTCCTCGAGGGATCCGGCCCGCAGCACGGACAATACGGGGCCAAAAATCTCTTCGCGGGCGATGCGCATGTCCGGCGTGACGTGATCGAACAGCGTGGCGCCGATAAAAAAACCACGGTCGGCGGGGTAGGGGCGGCCATCGCGTACGAGAGTAGCGCCTTCGGCGAGACCGGTCTCGATGTATCCACGAATCCGGTCACGAGCCCCATTGTCAATCACGGGCCCCATCTGCGCCGTCGGGTCGTCATACGTGTTGCCAATCTTCAGCCGGTCGATGGACTCCGCAACGCGCCGCTGCACGCCGTCGGCGGCGTCGGCCACTGCCAACAGCAGCGAGCCGGCCATGCATCGCTGACCCGCGCAGCCGTAAGCCGACCCCATGATGGCCCGCAGCGTCGGATCCGGATCGGCATCGGGCATGACGACCATGACGTTCTTGGCGCCGCCCGCCGCCTGGACCCGCTTGCCGCACTCCGTACCCAGCGTGTACACGTGCTTGGCCACAGCCGACGAGCCAACGAAGCTGACCGCGACGATGTCAGGATGGCGGCAGATGGCGTCCACGACTTCGCGCCCGCCATGCACGATGTTCAGCACACCCTCGGGCAACCCGGCCTCCAGGAATAACTCGGCCAGGCGCACGGCCGTCAGCGGCACTTTCTCACTCGGTTTAAGGACGAACGTGTTGCCGCAGGCGATCGCCAGCGGGAACATCCACAACGGCACCATGGCCGGAAAATTGAACGGTGTGATGCCGGCGCACACGCCAACCGGCTCGCGCATCGTGAGTCCATCGATCTGTTCGGCCACTTGCGGAATCGTCTCTCCCTTGGTCAGGTGGGCAATACCGCAGGCCAACTCAACGACTTCCAGTCCGCGTTGCACGTCACCGCGGGCTTCATCGAGCGTCTTGCCATTCTCGCGGGTGACCAGCCGCGCCAGTTCCTCGAGGTGTTCGGTGAGGAGCGCTCGATATCGGAAGAAGATTCCGGCGCGGCGTGGCGCGGGCGTATCCGCCCATTTCTTGAACGCGGCGCGTGCCGCCTGCACCGCGGCGTCCACTTCCGCCGCCGCGCACATCGGCGTCCGCGAAATCGTCTCACCCGTCGAAGGATTATGAACGTCCGTGTATGTTTGGACGGCAGGCACCGTCCATTTCCCGCCGATCAGAACCGGCGCTTCACTCTGTTCCAAAACCGAACCACTCATATCTCTCGCCCCTTCCTATCAACCGTATGTACGCCTTCTGGCGAAGCTAAACAAGGGCGAAATTGACAAGGAAATTCTCGCTTGCCCGTCTACTTCGTGCAATTCGCGGTCACTTCCCCTCGACCACCCGCACACTCACATTCGACCGCACCAACTCCACAAACGGCGCCATCAATTGCTGATCCGCGGCGGCCATTTGGGAGATTTGATAAAGAAGGTTCTGCGGGTCGGACTGCGCTTTCTCGCTCAACACGACCGGATTGCGGATCACCTTCGCGAAATGCTTGTCCACCGTCCCGTGAAGAAAGATAGAGAACATCTGCGCCATCGTCGCCAACACCACGTTGTCCACCTTCACAAATGCCGCGCGCGTGTACTCGATTTCGTCCCCCGCCTTCGCGTGATAATCCACCACCGCCACACCGCGCCCGCTCGCATCGAACAATCCATGCTGCGTGCCCGCCACATAAATGACGCGTTTGCCGTCGCTCGCGTACACCGTGAGCATGTAACCCGCTGCGCCGTCGTGGTCGTCCGCATGCAGCCGATTCTCCGCATCCCGCGTCGCGCGATATGTGATCAGGCCTTCTTTCTGCGCCAACGCCGAGCAGGATTCCATGTGATCGAACAAATACTCAAACACCGGGATGCGCGCCCTGAACACCTCCGCCGTATAATCGCAGTGCAGAGTGAAGTGATCCATCACCTCATGCGCCAACGCCCGGTTCGTTACGGTCAACGAATCAAAGGGAATCAACCGCGAAGCAACAGCCTCATCCTCCGCGCGCACAGGAATTGCGCAAAGGATTCCAAGAAATAGCCACGCAGAGAGAGCCAGCCAACGCACGGTGCCACCGTACGTCAGCCCCTACCGATTGGCGAGGAATTCTTTCAACGCCACCGCCATCTTCGGCCCAATACCGGTCACCTCGCCGATTTCATCAGCCGTCGCTTCGCGAAGCCGCTGAATCGAACCGAAATGTTTCAAGAGCGCCAGCTTGCGTTTCGCACCGAGGCCGGAAAATTCATCCAGCACCGACTCCTGCACGCGTCGTTTCCGCAACTTCTGGTGATAGCTGTTCGCAAAACGGTGCGCCTCGTCGCGCAACCGCTGAATCAAATGCAGGGCAGGGGAGTTGCGCGGCAAACGGATCGGCAATACCTGGTCGGGCACATGGATTTCCTCCATCTGCTTGGCGAGACCAATCACCCGCAGCTCGCGGATCTCCAGCTTCCACAACGCATTCAGCGCCGCCATGAGTTGACCTTTCCCCCCATCGACCATCACCAAATCGGGCATCCCACCGCCTTCCGCCTTCACCCGCGCATAACGCCGTCCCACGACCTCCGCCATGGACGCAAAATCATCGCTGCCCTCCACCGTCTTGATCCGGTAATGCCGATAGTGGTCTTTATTCGGCCTGCCACCTTGGAAACAAACACTCGAAGCCACCGACAACGTCCCGCTGATGTTCGAGATATCAAAGCCTTCGACGTGCTGCGGCAACCCGGGCAATTGAAGCACCTTTTGCAGTTCCTCCATCTCGCTCTGCCATTCAATCTTCGGCGAGATGTCGCGCGAGAACTTACGGTCCCGCGACGCGCGCCCGATCTCACGAAGGCTGTTGATCACATCGCGCAACTCAGCCGCCCGTTCGTATTTCTTCGTACCCGCCGCCGTCCGCATCTCCTCTTCAAGCTGCAACACCGCTTCCTTGTTCCGACCGTCGAGAAACTCACAAGCCATATCGACGAGCCGCAAATACTCTTCGTGAGGTATGTCCGCCAGCGGCACCGGCACAAGATAAGTGGAATACTTCAGGTCCTTCGCCTTGGGCACGCCCGTACCCTGCACCAACACGCCATACTTCTTCCGAATCCACTGCATCACCATTCGCACTGCGCCCGCGTGCACGAACGGCCCAAAATACCGCGCGCCATCCTCCTTCTTCAGCCGCGCAAACTTGAACCGCGGATATTCCTCATTCAAACTCACCTTCACCATCAGGAACCGCTTGTCATCCTTGAACATCGCGTTGTAGCGCGGCTTATACTCCTTGATGAGCTTGCCCTCCAGCAGCAATGCCTCCGGCTCGCTCTTTACCACCAGCACCTCGAAATCGGCAATGGAACCGATCAGCGCCTGTGTCTTCGGGTCCCACCGCATCGCGCGCGATGGATGAAAGTATTGACCAACCCGCTTGCGCAGCGACCGCGCCTTGCCCACATAAATGACGCGTCCCAGCTTATCCCGCATCAAATAAACGCCCGGCTTGTTCGGCAGATCACGGGCCTTGGTTTTGAGTTGTGCCCCTTCGCTCATCGGTGGGAAATTATAGCCGATTTGTCATTGGACAGCCACGTTCACCCCGAATACTTTTCGGGGCTCCGTCGTGGCCGCAGCCCGAATGTGGGAGCGACCTTAGTGTCGCGACTCCCCGTCTACTTCGCCCCAAATCGCAGCACACCGAGCGTCTCGCCCAGCTCGGTGACACGGAGCAGCTTGCAAACCGCTCCGAAGACGATCACGGCAATAGCCATCGACGCGAACATGTCCACATAACGGTTGAATTCGCAAAGGCGATGCATGCCGTACGCCGCGGCACTCATCACCGCCGAGGCAACGGCAACCTTTACAAACGAACGCAGCAGAGCGGACACCTCAATGCGCCCGATCTTGCGCCGCATGAGCGCCAGGAGCAGAAAGAAATTGCAAAGCGCCACTGTCGATGTCGACAGCGCCAGCCCGGCGGGCCCCATTCCAAACGTGATGGCAAACAGGTAATCGGTGCCGGCGTTGACGACGACCGAAGCGATGGTCACGTACATCGGTGTGCGCGAATCACCGAGCGCGTAGAACGACGGCGCGATAATCTTGATGGCGGCGTACCCCACGAGGCCAACGGCAAAGGCCCGCACGCAGGCCGCCGTCTGCGCGGTCGCAAACGCATCGAACTTGCCATGCTGGTAAATCGCCGAAATGATGGGCGTGGCCAGGACACTCATCCCGCACGCCGCCGGCACGCACAGGAAAAACCCGAGGCGAATCGAACGAGCAAGCGTCTTGCGGAATTCAACCATATCGCCCCGCACCGCGTGGGCGCTCACCGTGGGGAGGGTCGCTGTGGCGATGGCCACCCCGAACACGCCGATCGGGAATTGCATCAAACGGAACGAGCAGTTCAGCCAGGACACAGCGCCGCTCCCGCTGGGACCGGACATCTGGGGCCAGGAGGCAAACCACTGGTCAGTGAAGATGTTCACCTGAACCGCCGCCGTGCCAATGACCGACGGCCCGAGCAATCGCAGGACCTGACGGAAGCCGGGATCGTGCCAGTTGAGAATGGGTTCATAACGGTAGCCCACCTTCCGCAAGCTCGGGACCTGAATAATCCATTGCAGCGCGCCGCCAATAAGCGTGCCGATGCTCATCCCGATCACAGCGCGGCTCGCCATCGCGGGATTATGCAGGAATCCCGGTGCCAATAGAAACGCAAAGGCCAACCCACCGACGATCGAGCCGATGTTGAACATCATCGACGCGCTGGCCGGCACGCCAAACCGATGTTTGGCATTAAGCATCCCCATCGCGAGCGCCGCGAGCGCCACCATGAGCAGAAACGGGAACATGATCCGCGTTAAAGTAGTGGTCAGTTCCACCTTGCCCGGAATTTCACTGAACCCGGGCGAGATAAGCCGCACGAGCCAGGGCGAGATAAAAATGCCAACCAGCGTGATCACCGCGAGCACGAGTATCAGCGCGTTAAGAACGAGGTTCGCCAGTCGCCAGGCAGATTTGTCCCCTTCAGCCGAGAGTCTCTGCGAAAACGTGGTCACGAAAGCGGCTGACAGCGCGCCTTCGGCAAACAAATCACGCAGCAGATTGGGAATGCGGAATGCCGTGACGAACGCGTCGAATTCGCGGTTGGCGCCGAAAAGCGCGGCGAGCACTTGCTCGCGGACAAGGCCAAGTACGCGGCTGCCGAGGACCGCAAGGCTGACAGTGCGCGCCGAGCGGGCGACGCTGTGCTGTTCGCTCATGATGGCGGCAGGTCCCGCTCCTCGACGCCCAGTTGTTTCAGCACGGCTTTGACGACGTCATCCACCTGGACGCCCTCCATGCAACGAAAGTCGATGGGGCATTCACGCAGAAAACAAGGGCTGCATTCGACGGGGTGACGAATCACAGCGCTGCGGGAGGAGAGCGGCCTGGTAAGTTCAGGCGAAGTCGATCCCCAGATGCTGACCACGGACGTGCCAATCGCAGCGGCGATGTGCATCGGGCCCGTATCGTTCGTCAGAAGCAGCTTGCTAAACCGAAGCAACGTGCACAAATCCAGCAGCGTGGTCTTGCCGGCAACGTTGATAACGGAGCTCTCACTCAAATCCGCATCACGAAGCTTCCCTTCGATCTGGTCAGCAATATCGACGTCCTGAGGGCCGCCAAGGATGAGCCAACGGGTATTGGTGTGATGTGCGACCTTGATCGCGGTTTCGGCGAAGCGTTCGGCCGGCCAGCGTTTCGCCGGGCCGAATTCCGCGCCCGCGTTGATGGCGATGACGGGTCGACCGTCATCCCGCAGGAATTTATTGAGCGGCGGCATCTCTTCAACGGCAAGGTAGATTCGCGGTGGGATGGGTTCGCGGTTGCCGCCGAGGTAGGAGATAATGTCAAGGTACTGTTCCGACTGATGCCGCATGGACCGAAAGACTTTTACCTGAAACGTTTTGCCCGCGACGGTCTTCGTCTTGTAAATGGCGCGTTCCGAGCGCGGCAGGTGGACGACGTCCGTCAAGAGGAAGCGGCGCCAGTGTCCGGCAAAGCCGATGCGGCGCGGGATTCCGGCGCGTCGGCATTCCCACGCGGAGCGAAAAGAGTTGGGGAAGATCACGGCGACGTTGAACGCGCGTTCGCGAAGGTCGTGCAAATCAGGTTGCTCACCGAAGGGAATGACTTCGTTGATGAACGGATTGTGCCGCCAGAGATCGGTGAGCTTGCCGGGACAGAGCATGGCGATATAGGCGCCCGGCGCCAGTTCGCGCAGGCGCTGGACCGCGGGCATGGTCATGACCGAGTCGCCAATCCAGTTGGTCGCGCGAATCAGGATGCGCGTGCCGTGGTTATCGCTGACAAATCCTGGCAACTGCGTCATCGAAGTCCTTTGCGCCGGAGATGATGCGGATTTCCACCCGCAAGTAGTAAATGGGAATATCGCGGCGGTCAATCTTTGGAAAGCGGACCGCGTCCTTCTCCGTGGTGAGAATCGCGCCCGCGCCGCGTTTGAGGCTGCGGTTGATCATATTGATGACCTCCTGCTGCGTATAGCGATGGTGGTCCGCATAGCGTTTGGCGTAAATAACGTCGGCGCCCAAACCACGGAGCCCATCCTCGAAGCTCTCGGGCACGGCGATGCCGGAAATGGCGGCGACTTGAAGACCTTGCAGCCTTTCCAACGGATGACGTTCGCTCGTGAAGACGTCCTGCAGGTAGAGCGGCTGGTGGGCGCACTCGATGATTTCCGCCTTCTCATTGAATTGGCGGATGGCCTTGCAGAGTTTCTTTGCGCCGAGTTCACTCGATTTGGTAATGAAGATATAATCGGCGCGCTTGAGATTGGCGATGGGCTCGCGCAAGGTTCCCCGGGGGAGGAGATAGTGATTGCCGAAAGGGTTGTTGCGGTCGATGAGGCAGATGTCGAGGCGGCTCTTGAGCGCCAGATACTGGAAACCATCATCGAGCAACAGCGTGTCGCAGCCAAACTTGGAAATGGCGTAGCGGCCACTCTTCACACGGTCCTTGTCGACGAGGACGACGACATCTTTGAGATTGGACGCCAGCATGTACGGCTCGTCGCCAGCCTGGTCGCTATTGAGCAACAACGACCTGCCGTCCGATACGATCTTGGGCGGGATTCGGTCCTCCCGAAAAGTGACTTTGGCGACGATCCGTTGCCAGAGCGGGCGAGGGGTACTCTTGTAACCTCGCGAAAGAATGGCGACACGGCGCCCACGCTGTTGGAGCGCGCGCGCGAAGACTTCCACCACGGGCGTCTTGCCGGTGCCGCCAACGCTGAGGTTGCCGATGCTGACAACCTGGCAGCCGAGGGTGTGGTCACGAAAAATACGGTGATGCCACAGATACAAACGCGCCTGAATGGCCAATTCGTAGACCTTGGATAAACCCAGCAACGCCGCGCTGGTAAGTCGCGCGAGCCAATCATGACGCCGTTCAAAAATGACGTCGAGGACGTACTGCTCGACGTTTTCAGTCCATTGCCACATGTCGAATCTATAGTGCCGTAGCGTGAGGTGAGGGTCAAGCTAACCGCAGGTTCCGCGGCGCCCCAACTGGCTCATCTCCGACGAAAAACGCCTGGCGGATGAACCCGTCAGGCGTTGATCGAAGAAAGGTTCGTCCGTGGCGGATCTATTTCCGACGCTTTACGAACAACAAGGTCGCAAAACCGGCGAAGGAAAGAAGCATCGTGCTCGGCTCGGGAACTTGTGAAAAAGTTTGATCGATGATCGAGATGAACGACGCATTTTGGTTGCCAACAGCGCCGCCACCGAAAATGACATCCTTTTGAATGTAAATCTTCTGTTCGGGAGTCGGGAGGTTTGCTGCCGCGCTCAGTTGTTCGTTGGTGCCGCCAAGATTGAGTACGTCGATTTGGTCGACCAGCGTACCGCCAAAGCCGCCGGTGAAGACGTCCTCAATCACCGAGGAAAAGCCCGCGCCAAAGACCACGCTGTTGTAGTCCAGATGAACGTCCGAGATAAGCTGGCTCGAATTGGTCACGGCCACCGAGAAACGCACCACGACGTCCTCCGTGACATTGCCGATTGCTGACATGGGGCCAGACAACGAAATGCCGAACCCGATCTGGTTCGAGAGCGCCGTCAACTGCAGGTCGTCACCCGCAAGGGCATTCGTGTCACTGGGCACGACCGAGAACTCGCCAAAAACCTTGTCGCCGATCTGCACGGACGACGGGTTGCTGTTCAGGAGTTGCGCGAGATCGATTGATTGGCCCGGATTAAGATTGGTGACCTGAACCTGACCCAGACAGGCAGAACTGTCTCCCAAGAAAAACGAAGTGATGAATACGACGCAGGCACACAACCCCCCCGAAAACGACGTACGGCATCCCCATCCCCTTAGCATTTGACTTCCTCCTTGTCTACTTACTGACTTCTTTGACTGACCTCGCCAGTCACCGACAGTCAAATGCTCTACCGCCCGCGACTTTAGACGAATCGGAGGTCCCGTGTCAAGAGGCCGTTTGCAAAGACACTAGATGGTGGGAGGGAGCAAGGACGCCCGAAGCCTGTCCCGAACAAAACCTATTCTCAGGGCGCCAGCCGCGCTCGGTAGAAACGCGAGGGAAAGTTGGTGGCGGCACCGATGTCGAGGTAGTTGGTGAGAGAGCCGGCCGTCGTGTTATTGGTCACGATGAAAATATCGGAGAAGCCGTTGGTGTTATAGCTGCCGTGGATTCCGCCGGAGGACACTTGCAGGGCATTGGTCGATCCCGGAGCCATCAACCACGAAATGAGAATATCCTTTCCCTGCGGCGTGACTGATACGATCTGGAACGCATTGGGGTCGAGCACTACGCTTCCGACGATAAGCGTACCGCCCGTATGGATAAACTGGCTGCAGGTATTCGTCATCACCAGCTTATCGACCTGCAGCAGGCCACCGCTGAGAGCCAACTGGCCGTTCTGAACGTCGATGAAGCCTGTATGGGCAGCGTTGGTCACGATCAATTGACCGCCATCTACTGTGACGTAGCCGAAAGCATTGTTAGCGCAGTCTCCCAATGTAATCCCTGTCGAGGCAGTGACAGAGCCACCGTTGATCGAGAGCGAGCCAGTTCCGATGTACCCCGAGTTGAGGTCGATGTAGTTCGCTGCCAATAAGCCGCCGGTCACGATGACACTGGACTCGGTTTGGACGATTATTTCACCGTTCGTTATTATAAGCTGGCCGCCATTTACAGATACGTCGCCGCCGTCTTCATTGTAAGGACTGCCGGAGCCGATTTGTAGATAAGAACTCAACTGTGTAGTACCGCCATTGATGGTAAGCTCGCCACTGGACTGAAACTCAGTACCGATAATGATTTCTCGTGCCAAGAACGACCCATCTTCGACCGTTATTGCGCCACCACCCGTATACTCACCGAGCGCCGTTGGCCCGTTAGTGACGACTAGGATGCCGCCATTGAAAGAGACTTCACCCTCGTCCAAAGTCAACCCTCCCGCAAGCTTTACACTGCTAGACTCAATGTAGAGGTTACCACCGCCCCTATTACCACCAAGCCCCATGCCGCTAGCCAGAACAGTGGCATTCGTGAGTGTCATGATTCCATAGCTTCCGCCACCTCCTATACCAATGCCACCGTTCGTAACGACAAGACTTGCGTTTGCAACCAGCATACTGCCCTGCGAGTATTCATCGCCATTACCGACGATTAGAGAAGAAGATAGAGTCATTGTTCCGCCAATGAGCTCGATTGTTCCTATAGTATCGACTCCCGAGGCAATACCGACATCCCGAGCTTGCACAACACTATTGGAGATGATTAGAAGCCCGTAGAAGAACGTAGTGGCAACCTGGAGGGTACAGTTTGTGGTGATCAGTGAGCCACCCGTAATAACCATCGTGCCGTCATCTTCGAGTTGCCCGCCCAGCAAACCGTCGACGATCAAAGTTGAATTGGTGCCGATCAATTCCGATCCTCCGACAGGGGGGTTGATAGGAGGCAGGACGCCAATGGTTAAACCGTCTAGAATGTGCAAGGCGATGGTTCCGGTATTGTCAAGGTAGAGAACGTCGGTGCTGCCTGGCGGAGGGGCGATAACAAGGTTGCTGATGGTCAGGGTGTTCTTGAAATGAGTCGCCGTAGTGCTATCAATCGTGACCGTCTCCGAAGCGTCGTTGGTAATGAGAATCGCGGACTCCCGAATCGACGGCGGTTTGTTGAGGGACCAAATACGGGCCTCATCCCAGAAACCGTCCGTGGAGCCGATACAACTGTTGGTATTCGCCTGTGAAATGGTAGCGAGGATCGCATTTACCGCAACCGCCGATATCGCCCATCTGCTTCCGCGCATGACATGAGACAGTAGACCAAGCCTCTGGCCGCGAGTCTAGCAAATAGGGGAACGCCAGGTCAGGGCGGGGATTGCCGCGTTTCGGAAACCACACGAAAGTCGATTTGGCGCTTAAGAACATCAACACGCGCCACCTGCACGCGAACTTTGTCACCAATCTGGATCACGCGTTTGGTACGTCGTCCGATCAGGCGTTCCAGTCGCTCATCGTATTGGTAAAAATCGTCCTCGAGCGTGGAGACATGGACGAGACCCTGCATCAGGCTCTCCGGTAACTCAACGAAGATGCCGAAATTCCGCACCGTGCACACCACGGCGTCCATCACCGCCAACTTGCCGCGCTCCAATTGCTGCTGGAAGTACTCCAGCTTCTTCAACTCGACCGACTCCTCTTCCGCCTCGGCTGCTACGCGCTCTGTCGCCGAGATGTGTTCAGCAGCACGCGTCAATTCCTGGAGACTGTAACGACGCGGGGAGGTCTTTCCCTTCACCAACAAGGTCAACAATGTGCGGTGCACGATGAGGTCGGCATATCTTCGGATCGGCGAGGTAAAGTGGGTATAGAATTTCTTGGCCAGCCCGAAGTGGCCCACCGGAACGGGTGAGTAGCGGGCCCGTTTGAGCGAACGCAACAAGGCGAGGTTGATGGCGTACTCCTCCGGTTTGCCTTCGACGTGCTTCAGGAGTTTCTGCAATTCCTGGCGATGCGCCACATCGCCGACTTTGTAACCGAAACTTTGCGCGTATCGCCGAAAGTCGCGCAACTTTTCCAGGTCGGGATCGTCATGGATCCGGTAGATACACGGTATCTGCAACTGGCAAATGTGCTTGGCCACCGCCTCGTTCGCCGCCAGCATGAACTCCTCCACGAGCTGGTGGGAGATGTCGTAATAGATCTTCTCGATATGCGTCGGCTTGCCGTCCTTATCGAGGCGAACTTTGACTTCGGGAAACTCGAGGTTCAGCGAACCTTGGGCGAAGCGCTGTTGCCGAAGGCGCGAAGCCAGCCGCCACATCTTTTTCAGCTCGCGGGTGAGTTCCTCGTGTTCGTCGCTCGATTGCAGGCGCGCAAACGCTTCCCTATATGTCAGCCGATGCCGGGAACGAATGACGCTGAGCGCGAACTCCATCTTGCGAACCACCATTTTTGGAGTGAATTCGATGAACACCGATTGCGTAAGGCGATCTTCATTGGGTCGCAGGCTGCACAGGTTGTTCGAAAGCTTCTCGGGCAACATGGGGAGAACGCGGTCCACGAGATAGACGCTGTTGCCGCGCGCATTCGCCTCGCGGTCGAGCGCGCCGTCGGGCTGGACGTAGTGCGAAACGTCGGCGATGTGTACGCCGAGACGCCAACCGCCGCCCTCCAGTTCGTCTACATTCACCGCATCGTCAAAATCTTTTGCGTCGTCGGGGTCGATGGTGACGATGAACTTCCCGCGAAGGTCGAGCCGCTGTTCATATTCCGCCGGTGAAATCTTCTCCGGTATGCGGGCGACTTCGGCCAGGGTTTCTTCCGAAAAACCGATCGGCAGGCGATGCTTGCGAATGATCGCCATGATGTCCACACCGGGCGCATCGGATTTCCCAAGCACCTCCACGATCTCGCCCTCGGGACTGGTGTGGCGCGACTTCCATTCGAGCAGCTTGACGACAACCTTGTCGCCCACCTGCGCATTCAGTACGGGCCGGGTATAAACGTCATGCGGCATACGCGGGTCATCCGGGATGACGTAGTGAACGTGTTGGCCCTTCTGCAGCGTGCCGACGACGATCTCACTGGCGCGCTCGAGGATGCGAATGACCACACCCGCGGGTTTATCGGCGGCCTTGAACTTCCGCCGGTCACGATGCAATCGGACCACCACCTTGTCCCCGTGCAACGCGACTCCGGTATCTTCTCCGGCGACATAGATGTCGGGCCGCGGCTGCGCTGGCGTCGTCGTTTCTGCGGGGAGTTCGGGCCGCAGAAAGGCAAAGCCCTTTTCGTTGAACTCGATTCGTCCCACGACCAGATCGGCGTCGTGGGGCAGCACGAAACGGTCGGTGCGGACGCGGACAACCTCGCCTCTGTCGAGCATCTCGGCCAGTACCCGGCGGAAGTCGCGGCGCTCGGTGGCGTTCAGGCGAAGCTTTTTGCCCAGGTCATCACGACGGAGCGGATGATAATTGGGGGTGGCGAGAAGCGTCTGGATTTTTTGGCGGATGTCCATTAGAGTGCGCGGCACGTTAGCACGGGCGGATAAGCCCCACCATGAAAAAGTTTCTTCCAACGCTGGTATTCCTGACACTGCTTGTCGTGCTTGGCTTTACCAACTGGCGCAATTTCGAGTTGCGTCAACAAATCAACGAGCTGCGCGGCGAGATCACGCAGCTCGAACAGGAGCGGCGGGACTTGCAAAAGAAGGTTTCCGCGACACAGCACGCTCCCAAGCCGGAAACACAAGCCGGGGACCGCCAAAGCATCGAACAGCAAACCAGCGAATTGCGCGGTCTGCCTTTCAAAAACCCGGTGAATTACAAAATCATCGACCGTGCGGAATTGCGCCGGGTGCTCGTGGGCAAGGTAAAGGAACAGTATACCGAGCAGGAGATGCGCGATTACAGCCGCACACTGTCGGCGGTTGGTCTGGTTCCCGAGGGCACGGACCTGCTCAACGTCTTGGTGAGCCTGTATAATGAGCAGGTCGCGGCCTTCTATGTTCCCGAGGAACATGCATTGTATACGTTCAAGGACCTGGTCTTCTCCAGCAATCTCGACAAAATGCTCCTTTCGCACGAACTCACGCACGCGCTGCAAGACCAGAACTTTGACCTGCTGAAGTATCCGCTCAAGGTGAAGACCAACGATGATCTCGCCCTGGCCACTTCCGCGCTCATCGAAGGCGACGCGACCGTGCTGATGACGCGCTGGTACGTAGAAAACGTCGATCCGAGCAAGATGTTGGGCGATCTCGGCGCGATGTTCAGCCAAAACACAGCCAAGCTCCGCGAAGCCCCCGCGTACTTGCGCGAAATGCTGATGTTCCCGTATCAGGAGGGCCAGCAGTTCGCGATGGCGCTGTACAGTTCCGGCGGCACGGCCGCCATCGACGCGGCCTTTCACAATCCGCCGACGACCACGAAGGACATTCTGCATCCCGACAAGTTTCTGCATCAGCGCGCCACGCCGGAGCAGATCGATCTTCCAAAGCTCGAAGCCGCGGACTGGCGGTTGATCGGCAACAATACCCTCGGCGAGTTTGGCACGCGCTTCGTCCTGGAACAGGGCATGGGGGCCTACGATGCCCAACTTCTGGCGGAAGGGTGGAACGGCGATCGTTATCAGGTTTACGAACAGGGCACGAACCGGCCGACCGCCTTTGTGTGGGCAACCGCTTGGGAGACCGACTCGCAAGCCACCGAGTTCGCCGGGGCTTACAAAAAGGTGATTGAGAAGCGAGCCGCTGCTCCCATCCCGAGCTTGCGCATCCACCACGACGGCAAGCATGTTACGGTCATACAATCACCCGACCCTGCCTTCGTGGACTTGTGGGACGCAGCCCGTGTCGCCGGCAAGACCAACTAACGCCGGTTGAGATTAAACCGAGTTTCTGGCTGCGTTGCGCCGCAACCTCCAATTGTTATAGCCAATAGCCAAGCCGCCGAGGGTAAAAATCATCCAAACGGTGTATGACGGAAACCAAGCAGACCACCATTCATGGGAGAAAAAGACTGACGAGCTTCTGTGAAATACAAATAGCCCCGCTGAATTCAGAATCACGGTGAGAACCAAACCGAAGCTACCCATCCATGCCAGTTGCCACGATAACTTGGCTTGGCATTTCGTTCCGCAAGTTTTCTTAAATTCGCTCCTGATCTCATTGGCACCGCCAATCCGCTGGACGGCCGTCTCGAATGCTTGCTGTGCATTTAATCCCGACGTCAGTTGCCGCTCTATGTCGTCCCGCAGATGACTCTCCAATTCCTCCAGCGGCACCGGAGTTTTGATTCCGGCGGCCAGCATTTGCCGCCGCCATTCTCCAACAGCCTGGTCGAGGTTAAACATAGTTTTCTCCCCAGAGGCCGGTTAGGACCGAGTGGACTTTCATCCACTGTTCGCGCTGTTTATCCAATGCGTGTTTGCCGTCTTTCTTGATCGAGTAGTATTTCCGCTTCCGCCCGTTCTCCATTTCCACCCAACGGGACTTAATCCAGCCGTTGCTCTCCATTCGATGCAGGACGGGGTACAGCATCCCATCCGTCCATTGAATGTCTTCCTGGGAACGCGCTTTCAGGTCCTGGATGATGGCGTAACCGTAACTCTCACCGCGCGAGAGCAGGGATAAAATAAGCGGCTCCGTGGAGGCCGCGACGAGTTCCTTTTTCAGCATGGAAACACTATACATAGCCACGCTATGTATGTCAAGGTTGAAAAAGGCGTCGTGTTTCGGTTGTGACCTAAGTTGGCCATGCGCGAACGACGTCCCGTCAGGACGGGACGGCCATACCCGGAGATGGATTTCGCCCCTCTATCGTTATATAATAATTCTGCTGGACACGGTGTGCTGGGATGGGTATAGTCAAACCAGTTCTTTGACAGGTGAAAGCCTACTTCGCTAAACCTACGAAGGCCGAGTGTGGGCGTTTTTGTCAGGGGAGGAGGAGGACCAAAAACATGCGTTTCTGCGAAACGAACCCATTTGTAATGTGCATAAATACGACGCTAACACGCAGAGAGGCAATGCGTTGCGTAGAACACAATGAAGATTACAAATGGGTTCGTTTTCCGCGAAAACAGCATTGCGGCGTTTGTTGCGGAAGTATAGCATGGCGTTTGCCGCACACGGCGGTGCCGTCTCGTCTAACTCGACTTCGCCAAAGCGCTTGCGTCACCTGGCTCTCCCTGCGAAGGCTTGTCGAATTAGGACACTACCCGTGTTTTCCGCTGATTGACCAATGCCGGGCGCTGGGCTATGCTGGTCGGGCTCTGAGGGTCGCAAATGCCAAATCACACGACAATTGACAAGAAGAAGATCCGCGAAGCCGTGCGGCTGCTGCTGGAAGGTATCGGTGAAGACCCGGACCGCGACGGCTTGCGTGACACACCGGACCGCGTCGCGCGCATGTACGGCGAGATTTTTGGACAGGGGGAAGAGGACCCACATGTCGCCCTCAGCAAGAAATTCGATGAGCACCACCACGAAGTCGTGCTTGTCAAGGACATCACTTTCTTCTCGATGTGCGAACATCATCTGATGCCGTTCTTCGGGAAAGCGCACGTCGCCTACATTCCCAACGGTCATATCGTGGGGATCTCGAAGCTGGCGCGCGTGGTGGAATCGTTCGCCCGCCGTCCGCAGGTGCAGGAGCGCATGACTAGTCAGATTGCTGACATGATCAACCACGAACTCAAGGCCGATGGCGTGGCGGTCGTCTGTGAAGCTGTTCACACCTGTATGACGATGCGCGGCGTGAAAAAACCCGGCTCGTCGGTCATCACCTCCGCCATGCGCGGCGCGTTCGAGAAGAACGTCACCAGCCGCACCGAAATCATGGCGCTGATTTACGGCAAGTCGACCGTCTGATGAAGAAGGTTTACATCAAGACCTACGGTTGTCAGATGAACGAGCGCGACAGCGAAGCCGTCGCCGCGATGTTGCGCGCGCGCGGCTACGCCATTATCCCCTCCGAACACGATGCCGATGTGATCCTGCTAAACACCTGCAGCGTTCGCGACCTCGCCGAACAGAAGGCCATCGGCAAGATGACCACGCTCGCTCACCTCAAACGCCACAGGCCCGATCTCGTGCTCGGTTACCTCGGCTGCATGGCCCAAAGCCGCGGCAGTGCGCTCGCCGAAAAGCAGTCCGCCGTCGATCTGGTCGTGGGCACCCAGCGCTTTCATCACGTCCCCGATTACCTTGATCAGGTTTTTTCGCGTCGCCAAGTGGAGGCCGATTCGTATGACGAAGAATTGAAGGCCATCGTGGACGTCGCGGAAGAACCCGGCAGCGAATCCACGATCAAGGATCACGTCCTCGGCGTAAACGGCAATCGCCAGGTCACTGCATTCGTCAGCATCATGCAAGGCTGCGACATGTACTGCTCTTTCTGCATTGTGCCATACACGCGCGGTAGTGAGCGGAGCCGGCCGATTACGGAAATCGTCGAAGAAGTCCGTCATCTCGTCGATCAGGGCGTAAAGGAAGTGACCTTGCTGGGCCAGATCGTAACCAGCTACGGGCGCAAAGACCTTCACAAGCAGGACGGCAAGTCCGCTTTTGTCCAACTCCTCGAAGCCGTGCACGAAGTGAAAGGATTGGAACGCATTCGCTTTACGTCGCCGCACCCGAAAGGCTTCGGTGACGATCTCGTCGGGGCCTATCACGATTTGCCGAAACTCTGCGAACACGCACACCTGCCAGTGCAGAGCGGTTCGAATCGGCTGCTGAAGGCCATGAACCGCGGTTACAGCCGCGAGTGGTATCTACGGATCCTCGACAAACTTCGCGGGGTGCGACCGAACATTGCGATCAGCACCGACGTCATCGTCGGTTTTCCTGGTGAAACCGAGGAGGACTTCGAGCAAACCGCGTCGCTCATGCGCGAGGTGGAATTCGACCAGGCCTACATCTTCAAGTACTCACCGCGCCGCGACACACCCGCCGCCGAATTACCCGGCCAACTCAACGACGAGGAGAAGGAACGACGCAATCAGATAATCTTGGAAATCCTCAACAAACGCATGGCGCGCAAGAACCAGGAACTGGTTGGCCAAACCGTTGAAATCCTTGTCGAAGGTCGTAGCAAGAAGGCTGGCAAACGCATGTTCGGCCGCACGCGCACCAACAAGATCGTGCTCTTCGACGGCGACGAGCGTCACCAGGGCGAATTGCTGCCAGTGCGCATCGACCGCGCCACCACCATCACACTTTACGGCGACCCCGCCATCCATAACCTATGACACGATTAGCCATCACTTCTACGATCATCGGCGCCGCGATCATTGCCGGCCGACTCCCGGGCGTCATCACCCCCGACAAGTTCATCGCCTATGCGCGAAAATTTCCGCGCTCGGTGTTATGGGGCCGCATCCTCATGGGAATCTGTGCGCTGTGGGCGGGCATTGTGATGTTCAATGCCGCGGTTGACGACTTTGCGTGGGCCAGGCCACTGGTCGTCATCGGCGTGCCGATCGCCTACGGGCTCGTGATCCAATTTGCCGATCAGTTTCTCGCCATTCGCGGCGTGGCCGCGCTGCTCCTACTGATTGCCAAGGTCACGCTCAATGCCGCCGACCTCAGCGATTCGCCATCACGCCTGATTGTTACCGTGCTGGCCTATCTCTGGGTCTGCGCTGCGGTCTGGATGGCTTCCGCGCCGCATCAGGTCCGTGACTGGATCAACTTTATTACGGCGAATGCCGCCCGTTGCCGAGCCGCCTGTTCGCTGGGCGCCGCGGTCGGTGTGTTCCTGGTGCTACTGGGATTGTTCGTGTACTGAATAAGTCGCGGTCAATTCGTAGCCTGCGCGGACGAAAGCTCGTGCACCCAAAAAAAGTCCGGCTACAAGCAAACGTGAAGAAACCACGGATACTGGTCGTGCGGGGCGGGGCGATAGGGGATTTTATCATGACGCTGCCGGCGGTCGGGGCGCTACGGGAGCACTGGCCGGAGGCGCATATTGAAATCCTCGGGTATCCGCATATCGCGGAGTTGGCGCACAAACGTCATTACGCCGATGCAGTGCGCTCGATCGACGCGAAGGCGATGGCAGGCTTTTTCATTCCCCGTGGTGTGCTGGATCCCGCGCTTATGGAGTATTTCGCTGGATTCAATGTCGTCATTTCCTACCTCTTCGATCCAGACCGGATCTTTTCCAACAATGTGCGCGCCTGTGGCGTCAAGCAGGTGATTGACGCATCACCTCGACCGGAAGATACGCATGCGGCGGAGCATTATTGCCGGCCATTAGAGTCGCTGGCTATTTACGTGGAAGCCCCGCGCCCACAGGTCCATCCGAATGAGTCCGACCGCGAGGCCGCGTCGAGTTTCCTGAGAATGACTGGACGGGAGCCGCTGGTGGCAATCCATCCCGGTAGCGGCAGCGAGAAGAAGAACTGGCCGGTAGAGAAGTTTGCCGCGCTGGCACGGTGGCTGGCTGATGAACTGGCGGCGCAAGTACTAATCGTGCGTGGGGAGGCAGATGAACGGGTGACCCAGAAGCTGACGGAACTGCTTGGCAGACGCCCAATTACCATGGCTCAAGGCCTGAAATTGGTCGAATTGGCGGCGGTTTTGGAACGATGTGTGCTCTTTTTGGGCAATGACTCCGGCATCACGCATTTGGCTGCCGCAGTGGGAACACCCACGGTAGCGGTGTTTGGCGCGGCCTCACTACCGATATGGGAACCGCTCGGCCAATACACGCGCGTGGTGCAATTTGGCGAGCAGGATGTGGCCGAAGTACGCGCCGCAATTGAGCAATTGTGGGGCGTCCCGCGCGGCTGATTGCTGAAGTCGTTGGTACACAAGCCATTTGGCTTGACGGCTGGGCGCACCGCCACTACATTGACGCACAGCATGGTTTCGGAACCCGTGAGTCATCAAGAGCAAGGAAGGGAACAAGAGATCGATGCGCGACCGCAATCTGGAAAGGAACATTCAGCGAGTCGAGGCATCCATCGAATGCTGGAAGCAGTTGAGTCAGTTTTTGGATCGCGGATTCAAGGGTGAGAGTTTTGCAGGTGAGGAAGAGGTCGCCTTCCTGGAGCTGAAGAGTCGGATAGCCCAGGAACACGAAATGTTGGTGGTCACGCTTGGCTCTGAGATGGAGCGGGATGACCGGGCGTTGCGAATGATGAACAGCGTGCCCAGCCTGTCGGCGTTCAAGGAGCTGCCCGAAGGCATGTCGAAGAAGCTTGCGACCGAGTGGCACAGCACGTATCTGGGGTTGCAGGCGCTGTTGGGGCGGTTGCGGGGACGGCAGGCGCAACTCCGGGGAGTCAGCACGTTGCGCATTGGGTTGTCGCACGTATTTGACAACCCGTTGGTGATTTTGTTGGTGATGATTACGGCGTCGTACGGAGTGTATCGGTTTGCGGAGGATTGGATTCCAAAATTGACGCAACTAAAGGACCAAATGGAGAAGAGATAATGACGAAGCGAGACCTGGTGATTCGGATCAGCAATGACACGAACCTTATTCAGCAGGACGTGCTGACGGTCGTGCAAAAGACCTTGGATTACGTCACGGAGGCGCTCATCAAGGGCGAGACCGTCGAGTTGCGCAACTTCGGAGTCTTCGAGGTCAAGTTGCGCAAACCACGCGTCGGCCGCAACCCGAACGATCCGGGCAAGGATGTGCAGATTCCCGCCCGCGCGGTCGTGAAGTTCAAGCCGGGCAAGGAAATGCGCGAACAGGTACTGCGACTCACGGAAAAGTACAACCCGCCGCAGAACCCGCCGCACGCCTGAGGTTGTTGCAGGGCTGGCGGCCCAGAGTGCCAGCCGACGAGGTCGACGGCGCGAACCCCGGTGGGCTTCGCGCTTGATAACTTTTGAGTCAATCCGATGAACCCGTTACCCGGCTTCCGCGACTTTTATCCTGAAGCGCTCGCTGTCCGCCGTTACATCTTCGACAAGTGGCGGGATGTGGCGCGGCGCTATGGCTTTCGCGAGTACGATGGGCCGCCATTGGAGCCGCTCGAACTTTACACGCAAAAATCAGGCGATGAAATTGTCGGGCAACTTTTCAACTTCGTAGACAAAGGCGACCGTGCAGTGGCGTTGCGGCCCGAGATGACGCCCACGCTGGCGCGGATGGTCGGCGCGCATCACCGCGACTACAAGAAGCCGATCAAGTGGTTTGCCATCCCGCAACTCTTCCGCTACGAGAAGCAACAACGCGGGCGACTGCGTGAACATTTCCAGTTTAACGCCGATATCATCGGTGAAACCGACGTTAGCGCCGATGCTGAGTTAATTGCGCTGGCCATCGACACCCTCCGCAGCTTTGGCCTGACCGAGAGGGATTTCGTCGTACGAGTAAATGATAGGCACTACGCGACTTCTTTGTTTGAGGAGCGATTTAGGATTCCACTGGAAAACCACCAAGACATCCTTGCCATTATCGACAAGGTCGAGCGAGTCCCTAAAGAGATAACCAAACAGAAGATTCAGGCGTTAGCATTAAGCGGATTACAAAAGTCGCAACTTTGGGCTTTCTTTGAGAGTGATATTTTTGGGGAGCACGGCGTCATTGCTTCTGAGTTACAGCAAGTTTTCAACATTCTCGAGAGTAAGGGCCTGCGTGACTACGTGAAGGCCGATCTAAAGATCGTCCGCGGTCTGGCGTACTACACGGGGATTGTTTGGGAAATTCACGATTGCAAGGGCGAGCTCCGCGCCGTTGCTGGCGGCGGTCGTTATGACAATTTATTGAAGCAGGTGAGCGGCGTGGATATGCCGGCCCTTGGATTCGGCATGGGTGACGTGGTATTAGGTGAGTTGCTGAAGGATCGCGGTTTGCTGCCGGGGATGGCTTCCGATTTGGACTGCTATATTGTCATTGCTGATGAATCCTTGCGGCAACAGGCGATAGGTGTGGTTCACAATTTACGCGATTCACATTTTGCCGTGGAGTATTCTCTTCGTCCAACGAGGGTCGGAAAACAGTTTCAACTTGCAGATGAGATGCGGGCGAAGTACGCCATTGTGATCGGTCTTGAAGAGTGGCAGGCCAGCGAAGTAAAATTGAAGTCGCTGACTACGGGACAGGAGATGCGGGTCAAAATCACGGAACTTGCAACTCTATTACACACAACGCCGTGGACAGGTCGAATTTTATGAAACGCACACAGCATTGCGGTGAATTGCGTGCCCCGCACGTGGGACAGAAAGCCATCCTGATGGGGTGGGTGCACGCGCGCCGTGATTTGGGCGGAATTGTGTTCATCGAACTGCGAGACCGCGAGGGCAACACGCAGGTGGTCTTCGATCCCCAGCATAACAAGCCATCCTGGGAACTCGCGCAGAGTTTGCGGAGCGAGTTTGTCGTGGCCGTGGAAGGCCATGTACGCAAACGTCCCGAAGGCACGCAAAACCCGAAACTGCCGACGGGCGAAGTTGAGCTGCTGGTGGATCACCTCGAGATTCTCAACCCGAGCGAGACGCCGCCATTTCAGCTCGACGAAACGGGTGGCTCGCAGGCGGGCGAAGAATTGCGTCTGCAATATCGTTTCCTCGACTTGCGACGGCCCAGCATGGCCAGAAACTTGAAACTGCGCCATCGCGTCACAAAGGCCGCGCGCGACTATTTCGATTCAAACGGTTTTCTCGAAGTCGAGACGCCAATTCTGTTCAAGAGCACACCAGAAGGCGCGCGGGAGTATCTCGTGCCGTCACGCGTGAATCCGGGCAAATTCTATGCGTTGCCACAATCACCGCAGCAGTTCAAACAAATGCTGATGGTGGCGGGAGTGGACCGCTATTTCCAAATCGCAAAGTGTTTTCGGGACGAAGACCTGCGGGCGGACCGGCAGCCGGAGTTTACGCAGATCGACCTCGAAATGAGTTTCATCACGCGCGAAGACATGTACGCGATGATTGAGGGACTGCTCGCTACGGTCTGGCAGGAAGCGCGGGGCGAGAAAATCCCGACGCCGTTCCCGCGGATGCAATTCCAGGAAGCGATGGAGCGGTTCGGCAGCGACAAGCCCGATACGCGCTTTGGACTGGAGCTGGTCGATTTCACGAAGGATTTCGCGCAAAGCCAATTCAAGGTGTTTCGTGGCGCGGTGGATTCGGGCGGGGTCGTGAAAGCGATCAACGCGAAGGGACTTGCCAGCGCGACGCAGGGGCAGATCGAATCACTGACGGAGACCGCGAAAAGTTTTGGGGCGAAGGGTCTCGCGTTCATCAAGGTCGAAGGTGGCGAATGGAAATCGCCGATTGTGAAGTTTTTCAGCGACGCGGAAAAAAAAGCGCTGACGGAAAAACTGAAGATCGAGGAGGGCGACCTCATTCTCTTCGGGGCGGACAAGCGCGCGATGGTTTGGGAAGTGCTTGGGCGGTTACGCCTGGTCATTGCCGAGATGCTCAAGAAAGATGGTAAACTCAAGGTACCCGAGGAACAATGGAACTTTCTTTGGGTAGTGGACTTCCCTTTGATTTCGTACAACCCAGAGTCGAAACGCCACGTAGCCACGCATCATCCGTTCACCTCGCCCGTGGTCGAGGACGTGCCCCTGCTCGACAGCGAGCCGACGAAGGTCCGAGGGCAGCACTATGACATTGTCCTGAACGGGGTGGAACTGGGCGGCGGCTCGATTCGTATTCATCAGACGGAACTGCAGAAGAAAATCTTCGAGCAGGTACTGCAGATTCCACCAGAGGTCGCGCAATCGCGTTTCGGCTACATGCTGCAGGCGTTTCGGTACGGCGCGCCGCCACACGGCGGCATCGCGCTGGGCCTCGACCGTTTGTGTGCGATCCTCTGCGGCACGGCAAACATTCGCGACGTGATTGCATTTCCGAAGACGGCGAAGGCGGTGGATTTGATGACGAACTCGCCGAGTGAGGTCGAGCCGAGGCAATTGCGCGACCTGCACATCAAGCTCGATGCAGAAGACGCAGGCTGACGCCCCGGGTGTCCTGGGTGCTACTGACCGGACGAATTACCCGGCTCGAAATTTGTCGTGGGGGGTAGCGTCACACTGTTTGTATCGGACTCTTCCGCTCTCGGCCGCTCATCCTTCTTCTCGGGAGCGGTCGGCGGCGGCGTTGCTGGAGCAGTTTCTGCTTCCGCTGGCGTGGCTGTCGGTATGGCGTTGGTGGCGCCGGGATCGTAGTGCCACTGGTAATGCAATGGTGTTGGTGTTGATTCGGCGGCGGTGCCCGGGTGGGAAGGCAATCCCGGTGGCGGCTGACCTGTCCAGCGGATGGCGAGGATGGTAACTTCCGGCGCGAACGACTCGGGGTTGAAGGTGTTGACGGTGGTCAAGGTCGGCTGTTTTTCGTCGCCAGTATCCTGCCCGGCTCCGTTACGCGCACCGTAGTTCGTGCTGAAGAAAATCTTGCCTTGAACAAACATGACGGCGTCCGCATTGATCGTTTGCGCCTTCTTGACGATGAGCGGCATGTGGCCCTCTTCGGGCTGGGCGTAGAAGAGGCTGCTGATTCGTAACTCCGCCAGTACGTCATAGGAGGACGGAGGGAGGGACGTGAAAACGGGCAGGGCATACTTGGTATTCACAATGCCGCCGCTGGCCGTGGGCCACGCTTGTTGATCGCCAACGTACGGACGGACGACTGCCGTCGCGCAACCGAGAGATAATGCCAATCCTACTGCACAAAGCCATGGTTTCATTTTTCGCCCCCGCGTTTGGTGAACGCTATTTTTTGAGAACTCGCTCGCCCAACCAGCGCTGCTTTAGCATAGAGGCATTGCTTGGGGAAGCGGAAAATAGCTGGCTCACAAGGAGGTTCGGCCATCTTATGTTGTACTCGAAGTGGGGGAGGCGGTTGCCGGTAATTTTCGGGCCCGTCCGCGTTTTTTTGGTTCGACGCGTGTGAAGACGCCCATTTTGCGGTACTTCTTGTACCTTGCTTCCAGTAGCTCCGGAATTTTCACCTCCCAGAGCTTATCGAGATTCTTGAGGATCGCCTTCTTGAGCGTTGCCGCGGTTTCATCGTAATCTTTGTGCGCGCCGCCGAGAGGTTCAGGAATGACTTCGTCCACGACGTCGAGTTCCAGCAAGTCCTTGGCTGTGATCTTAAGGGCGGCGGCTGCTTGCGCGGCGTTGGCGCGGTCCTTCCACAGGATCGCGGCGCAACCCTCGGGTGAGATCACGGAATAGTAGGCGTTTTCGAGAATGAGCACACGGTCGCAGACGCCGATGCCGAGAGCGCCGCCCGACCCGCCTTCGCCAATGATCACGGCGATCGACGGAGTCTTCAGCACCATCATTTCCCGCAGGTTGACGGCAATCGCCTCAGCGATGTGGCGTTCTTCGGCTCCTACGCCGGGATAGGCACCGGGGGTGTCGATGAAGCAGAGCACCGGGATCTCGAATTTCTCAGCCAGTTGCATCAGGCGCAGCGCCTTGCGGTAGCCCTCGGGGTGGGGGCTGCCAAAATTGCGCATCAAATTCTCCTTGGTATCGCGGCCCTTCTGCTGCCCAATAACCATCACGCGGCGCTCGCCGATTGTGGCGAGGCCGCCGACGATCGCATGGTCATCGCCAAAACGTCGATCGCCGTGCAATTCGATAAACTCGGTGGCGATGCGCTGCAAATAATCCAGCATATACGGTCGTTTCGGATGGCGGGCGAGTTGGACGCGTTGCCATGGGGTGAGGCTGGTAAAAATCTCCTTTTTCGTGGTCTCCAGCTTCTCCTCGATGGATTGAATCTGGGCCGAGAGATCGATTTTTTGTTCGTCCGCCTGTTTGCGGAGGGCTTCGAGCGTTTGCTCCAACTCGGTGATGGGTTTCTCAAATTCCAGCGTGTAGATTTTCATGAGTGGTCTCGCTTGAAATCAGTCGTGAATGCCGACAGGGCTTCCCACCGGCAAAATCGTATACAACTCGGCAATGTCGTCGTTCAACAGACGAATGCAGCCCGCAGTGGCCTGCTTGCCAATGGAGTTGGTGTCCCATGTGCCGTGGATGCCGTAGCCGGGTACGTTCAGTCCGAGCCAATGCGTGCCGAGGATGTTTTCGGGATCGCCGAAGGGAATGGTTTTTCCGTCGGAGCGCCACCAAGGCGGGTTCGCCAGTCGGGCGGTGATTTTGAAATCGCCCACCGGTGTCTTGCTATACTGGCCGGTGCCGACATGGTAACGTTTGAAGAATTTACCGTTGTCGGTCAGTCGGAGTTCGTTCGTCGCTTTGCTGACGGTGACCGCGAAGTGGCCCTGGTAGATGCGCAATCGGTCGCCGATGCGGATCACATCGCGGCTGAGATTGTTGGATTTCTTGATCAAATCAATGGTTGTGCCGAACTTCTGCGCCAGTTTGCCGAGGGTATCGCCCGGGACGATGGTGTAATCGGTTTTCTCGGGCGCGGACGCGGCTGTAAACAGGATTTTCGTGTCGATCGCCCCTAGCAGGTCCAGCACTTTGTCTGAAGCGTCGCCGCTATCGCCCAAGGGTTGCAGCACCGCCCGGGCTTCTGCCAGTTTCCCGTCGTTCTCCAGTGCGAGCGCCTGCTGGTATTGCTCGGCATTGGATTCGGCGGGCGCAGGCGGTCGGCTGGCGGCAGCCATAATTTGCGTTGGAGCGACGACAGTGGCGTTCGTGACCTGATTTTCGGGCGCGGTTGAAGAAGAGGGAGTTGACGAACTCGGAAGTCGGTCACAACCCGCCAGCCAGAATGTCAGCACGACCAGACTGAGCCAAGGTTTCATGTCTGCAAGTCGCGAACCACCAAACTCATGGCAGGGTACCGACGGGCCGGCTCCTTTTCAAGACATTTGAGGATCACGCGCTCAATGGCTTGGGGGATATCAGGAACCAGCGTGCGCGGCGGCCGCAAGTGAGCGTTGAAGTTGACATACTTCTTCAGGATCTCATCGCGCGTGTCGCCGGCGATCGGCTTCTTGCCCGTAAGCATTTCATAGGCGGTGACACCGAACGAGAAAATGTCCGCGCGCTCGTCAACGGGTTCGCGTGCCAGTTGCTCGGGCGCGAGGTAAAGCGGCGTGCCGGAAAGGATGGAAGCCTTCTTGGGTTTCGAGGGGCGGGGAATCGCCAGGTCGAAATCGACGAGTTTCGGATCGTATGTCTTCGGCACGAGAATGTTCTCCGGTTTGAAATCGAGGTGGAGAAAGCCGCGTTCGTGAACATGCGCGAGTCCGGCCGCCATGCCGGTGAGCATTTTAAGTTGATTGGCGCGGAGGTTCGCATCGTTGCGCAGAATTGCTTCCTTCAGGTTCGGGCCCTCGACGCGTTCGATAATTGCATACCACAGACCATGGTAATGGCCATGTCCATAGTAATGCACGATGTTTGGGTGATCGAGTTGCTGCATAACTTTGCAGCCCCATTTGAACTGGCGGATGCGGCTCCACGTGAATCGAAACTCAGGCAGCAGCACCCGTAAAACCAAGCGCTGATCGAGCTTGTCCGCGACCAAATAAATGTCTGCCATCCCACCGCGATTGATTTTTTCCAGGACGGTGTAGTTGGCGAAAGTCGTGCCAATCATTGTGTCGATGCAACCGTAACGAACCGTACGGTGGTTTGCAAACGCAATCCCCGCCGGGCGGATGTGGCGGGGGAAACGGTTATACCTTCCCGGGGATCAGCGGGAAGTAACTCATGGCGTTGTGATAGCAGATGTCACGCACGATGCCGCCAAGCAGTTTGTTATCGCGCGGGAGTTCGCCATTTACCACGTCGCGACCAATGAGATTGCAGAGGACGCGGCGGAAATATTCATGTCGGCTGTAGCTCAGGAAACTGCGGGAGTCGGTGATCATGCCGACAAAGCGGCTGAGCAGGCCGAGATTGGAGAGGGCGTTGATCTGCCACTCGATGGCTTCCTTCTGGTCGAGGAACCACCAACTGCTGCCGAATTGGAGTTTCCCGGGCACGCTGCCGTCCTGGAAATTGCCCAGCATGGTGGCAAACGCGTAATTGTCGGCGGGGTTCAGGTTGTACAGGATCGTCTTCGGCAGCCGGTTATTCTGATCGAGTTTATCGAGGTAGCGGGCCAGGGGCCCGGCCTGCGGCCAATCGCCAATCGAGTCAAAGCCGGTGTCCGCACCCAGCGTCTGCATCATGCGCGTGTTATTATTGCGCAACGCCCCAAGGTGGAGTTGCATGACCCAGCCACGCGCCTGGTACTGTTCCCCCAGCCACAACATGACCACACTGCGGAATTGATCGGCTTCGGAAGGCGTCACGGGCTTGCCGGCGCGGGCGCTGGCGAAGATCTTTGCGGCGATGGTTTCCGTGCAATCATCCGCGTAAGAATGATTCAATCCGTGATCGGACAAGCGGCAGCCGTTCTCGTGAAAGAAATCGAGCCGCTGCTGCAAGGCCGCGAAGAAACCTGGCAGATCACGGCACTCACCGAGTTTGTCCATCCACGCATTCCATGCCGCAGGCTGATCCACCGCCAGAGCCTTGTCCGGGCGAAACGCCGGGTAGACGCGGGTGGACAGCTTGCCAGACTCCCGAATCCGTCGGTGCTGCTCCAGCGAATCGGTCGGATCGTCCGTCGTGCAAACGACGGCGACGCGGTTCGATTCGAGAATGCGATGGACCGGTAAGGCCGCGAGTTTGGCATTCGCTTCGTCCCAGATTTCCTTGGCGGTTGTTTCGTTTAGCAGCTTTTGGATGCCGAAAAAACGTTTCAATTCGATATGCGTCCAATGGTACAGCGGGTTGCGCAGGGTATGGGGGACGGTGCGGGCATAAGCGAGAAATTTATCCCAATCGCTCGCGTCGCCGGTGCAGTATTTCTCCGGAACGCCGTTCGAACGCATGGCGCGCCATTTATAGTGGTCGCCTGCCAACCAGATTTCATATAGGTTGCGAAACGTCTTATTTTCCGCGAGCTGGTCGGGCGGCAGATGGCAGTGATAATCGAAGATCGGCTCGTGCTCGGCGTGTTCGTGGTACAACTCGCGCGCCATTTCATTCTGAAGCAGGAAATCCTCGGTGATAAACGACTTCATGATCTCAGCCCTTGGTCAGCAGCGAGAGGTGTTTTGTGAAGTGGCGATCGAGCAATTCCTCGTGCAACGACGCGTGGCGCTGCAGTGTCTCCAGGATTTTCGGCTTCAAGCCCGGGTTGGTCAGCACGGAACCGAAGGTCACATGTAGCAACTGTCGTCCCGGCACTTCATCCAGAAATACGGCTTCCTCTTTGGTCCCGCTGAATTTCGGCAACGATCTGACCTGCGCTTCCGTGGTGGAAATATGATAGCTGTGTCGATCGGTCGCAAAGCGCCCTCGGCAAAACTCGACAATCTCGTCAAACAAGGATGTCGATGTCCGAGCGACGACGCGCAGGGCTTCGAGGTAGCTGGTGCCGGCCGTTTTCACATGGAGCAGCTCGCCACAAACGCGGCCGACGATGGGGTACGCGGTGAACTTGTCCGAGCCGCTATGAACGCTAATCTTGTACGGGCCGCAATGCTTGGCAATGGCAACGTGGTCGCGCAGGGAGGCCTCGAATTTTTTTACGTCGCCTTTGAAGTCGATGCCCTTTTCAAAATCTCCGATAAACCGCGGCGCGATGCTGACCACGTTGGGGACTTTGCGTCGGCGAAGTTCCAAGCCGATAAAGAGATGTTCCAGAGCGCTGGTCGACTCCTCAGTTTCATCCACACTCACTTCGATCTCGAACGGGCGCTTGCCCATGACCTTTGCGATGTGGGCGCCCATGAGTCCACAGTGTTCGAGCGAGCGGCCGTATTTGATGGACGCGTCCTGCAATGTCCCGCGATCGAATTGTAGCATCCCAAGCCCTGGGATCTCAAATTTCTTGCCGAGGTATGACGCCTCCAACTCGGGCGTCAGCGCGCCTTTCCCGACATATTCGGAAGGGTCGATCGTGAAGAAGCAGAACCCGGCTGCCGCCGTGCGGTCCACGTGCTCCGGCAATTTCAGGTGGTCGGCATCCGCGCCCCACGCATTGCTATAGCCGAGATTACGGAGCGCTGCGGTTGCAGCCTGCACTACGTCCTGGGGCGTACGCTGGGTGCGTTCCATTTCGCGGATGGATTGCTGGGCAAAAATCGGGGCGAAATCAAATTTGCGAGCGGCGGCGAAATGTCCGGGTGTGGCCAAACCAAGCCGATCGCCGAAACCGAATGACTTCTTGAGGCCGAGTGGACTAGGTGATGCTGTATTCATTGTATTGACAACCGATTGAAGAACACCGTCAGTGCACAATAATCTTACTACGCGGGGCTTTCCTCGCCAACAGGTTTCTGATAGTATTTTGGAGCATAATCGTGGAGACTGGGTGACTGAATCCATGAGCACGCTTCCAAATGCGCTACATCTGCCGCCGCCGGGCCGCCCGCGCTGGGTTTGCGCCGAAAGCGCGCAGCTGGATCTTCTCTATCTGGCTTGGGGGCATCGGGTGTACGGACGCAATCCAATCCCCATGTCCCGTCACCCCGGTTGGCATTATGTGCTCGTGAGTCGAGGTAGTCCAACCCTGATACTGGAGCAGGAACAAAAGGTCTTGAATCCGGGTGATTTTCTGGTGATTGACCCTGACTGTGCCAGCGGTTGGACGGACAAACCCGATGCGGTGTGCGATCTACTCGTCTGGATCTGGCGCACCGGCCCGCGGTGCTCAGAGTGCGTGGCTATGCCGGGCGAGTATCGGCAGTGGACGATCGACCCGAGGTTGCAGCACAAGCTGGAGCAACTTCATACACTGTGCCGCCAGGAGGTGGAGCGGCCGGACGAATTGACGAAACTGGCAATCGAACAACTGCACATCGCGATTGATGTCACCGTGGCGCGGCTCATCCGCCCCAAGACACAACCACCCGAGCCGTCGGTGCGGATGGAGTTGGCGGTTCGTTGGATGGCCCAGAACCTCGCGGAGCGGAACCCGGTCCGGGCCCTCTGTGAGTACCTGCAAGTCTCCCCGGCGACACTGGCACGAATGTTTCAAACCCATCACGGTGAGTCACCCGCAACGTATCATCAGCGAATGAAGATGGCCCGTGCGCAAGAGCTGCTGGAGACGGATCGCTTCTCGGTCAAAGAAATCGCCTATGCGCTGGGGTACAAGCATCCGAACGATTTCAGCCGCGCGTTCAAACATTTCGTCGGCAAAAGCCCGAAGTCTTGTCGGGAATAGCGGAGCCGAACGCCCCGACCATACCGCCCAATCCCGTTTCCGAGTCGACGAACCAACAAAGGAACCTGTAGCCGCGTTTCCGTTGAAGCCTTACAGGTCGGTGATCGGTTTATGACGGGGAACCAGTATTTTCATAATGCTCCAAGCTATCAAATAGCTTAAGGCGCAGATGGTGAACATGATTAGGTAGGCGATCTGCGGGGTTTGTTTGAAAGCGTCCGTAAGCCGGCCCGCCAGCAGTTGGATGATCACGCCGCCAATGCCACCGGCTGTGGTCCCAATGCCGGTGACAGAGCCGACAGCTTTCTTCGGAAACATGTCGGAAACGGTCGTAAAAAGATTGGCCGACCACGCCTGATGCGCGGCGGTCCCGATGCAGATCGTCGCGACAGCCAGCACGGCGGCCATCTTTCCAAAATGATCAACATTGCCAAAGTATTGCGTGCTCAGTACGGTGAGCGGGGCCATAGCGATGAGGAACATCGCCGTCATGCGGGCCTGATAAACCTGCATGCCCTTTTTGATAAGAGTCATGGGAATGCTGCCGCCATAAACGCTGCCGATGATCGCCACGCCATAGACGATGAACGTTGGCATGATGATTTGCGTCTTGGTCATGTGAAATTGTTTGATTAAATAATCCGGCAGCCAGAATAGGTAGAACCACCAGATGCCGTCGGTCATGAATTTGCCGAAAACAAAGGCCCAAGCCTGGCGATAGCCAAAGAGCCTCCACCAGGAAACCGCCCCCTTGTCTCCATCGGCGGTGCTAACCGCGAATTCATCGTCGATGTGAATGTAGTCCAGTTCGGCTTTGGTAACCCGCCTTTGTTTGTGGGGCGTGTCATAGAGCCAGAACCAGAAAATCAGCCAGAGAAAACCGGAGGCACCCGTGAAGATGAATGCCAACTTCCATCCGAGCTGGTCGCCGAAATAGATCATGCACCAGGGTACGAACAGCGCGGCCACCATCGCGCCAAAGTTTGAACCACTGTTGAAGATGCCGGTGGCCAGGGCCCGTTCACGCTTGGGAAACCACTCGGCCACTGTTTTGATGGAAGCGGGGAAATTGCCCGCTTCTCCCACCGCGAACGCGCTGCGGATGGCGAGGTGCATTGTCACCGCCTGTCCAACAAAGGCATTGGCAGCCCCACACAACGACCAGACGATAAGCGACAGGGCCAGACCCAGCTTGGTCCCGATCTTGTCAATGACCCAGCCCATCACGAGCGTCATGACGGCATAAAATCCCGTGAAGAAGGAGGTCAGATAGGAGAAATCGGTGTTGGTCCACCCAAACCCGCCTTGTTCCACCGGTGTACAAAAAAACTGCTTTAGATAGCTGATGACCTGCCGGTCCAGGTAATTGAAGGTAGTTGCAAAAAACAGCAGCCCACAAATTACCCAGCGGTAGTTGATGGACTTTCCGTCGTCTGCAGTTGTTTGAGATGTCATCGTTATCTCCCCATCCAGCCACCGTCAACGGTGAGGATGGTTCCGTTTACGTAGTCCGAGGCGTGGGACGCGAGGAAGACCGCGGCGCCCTGCAAATCCTCGGGCCGTCCCCAGCGTCCGGCGGGAATCCGATCCAGGATCGCCTTCGACCGCACGGGATCGGCTTGGAGCGCGGCCGTGTTGTCGGTTTCGATATAGCCCGGCGCAATCGCGTTGACGTTCACGCCCTTGCCGGCCCACTCATTGGACAATGCCATGGTCAGTTGCGCGATCCCACCCTTGCTCGCAGCGTAGCCGGGGATGGTGATGCCGCCCTGAAACGACAACAACGAGGCGATGAAGATAATTTTTCCGCGTCCACGCGCGAGCATCAACTTGCCCAGTTCGCGGGCGAGGATGAATTGCGCCGAAAGATTCACCTCGATGACCTTGTCCCAATCCTCGTCGGAGTGCTGGGCGGCCGGCGCTCGGCGAATCGTGCCGGCGTTGTTGACCAGGATATCAATCGGCGCATTCTCAATGATAACTCGGCGGGTGAATTCGTAAAGCGCCTGTCGGTCGCCAAAGTCGCAATTGTATGCGAAGAATTTGCGTCCGAGGGCGGTGACGCGTTGCGCGACTTCCTCGCCGCTGTCCTTGAGGGAGGCGCTGACGCCGATGATGTCCGCGCCGGCCTCGGCCAATGCTTCCGCCATGGCCAGGCCGATACCGCGGCGGCAGCCTGTTACCAGCGCGGTTTGCCCGTCGAGTCGGAATCGGTCCTGAATCATTGCAAATCTTTCACGGCGAGCTGGTCCATGTCGGTAAACTCCTGGTTCTCTCCCCCCATGGCCCATACGAAACCGTAGTTCCGCGTTCCCGCGCCGCAGTGGATGGACCACGGAGGCGATATAACGGCCTCGCCGTTGCGGACCACCAAATGCCGCGTCTCCTGCGCGCCACCCATGCTGTGAAATACGGCGGCGTCTGGAGCGATATCGAAGTACAGGTAAACCTCCGACCGCCGGGCGTGCGTGTGCGGTGGCATTGTGTTCCAGATGCTGCCTTCCTTGAGTACCGTGAAACCCATCACCAACTGGCAACTTGGAATTCCCTTGGCGTGAATGTATTTGCGGAGCGTTCGTTGATTGGCATCCCGTTGCGAGCCCAACTCCAGGGCTTCAGCATCCGCCTCGGTCGCCAGCCTTGTGGGGTGGGACGTGTGGGCGGGGTAACTGATCAGGTAAAACCACGACGGCTCCTTTGGGTCAGCACTGCTGAAATCAATCTTCTGGCTGCCACGTCCGATGTAGAGGCAATCGCACTTCGCCAGAGTAAATGTCTTGCCGTCCACGCTGATCGAACCTTTTCCGCCGAGGTTGAGCACGCCGATCTCACGGCGCTCGGTAAAGTAGGTCGACGCCAATTCCTTCGAGGCTTCGAGCATGAGCTTTTGCGTCGTCGGTACAACCCCGCCGACAACCGCGCGGTCCACGTCGGTGTAGACCAGTTGCGCGGTTCCCGGTTGAAACAAGTTCTCGACGAGATAACTGGCGCGCAGTTCAGCCGTGGTCATCCGCATCATCCGCGTCGCATCGGCCACATTTCTAATTTGCATGGGACTCGCTTTCTGAAAACTTAACGCTATCAGGTTGATGTTGTTACGGCAATAAGGCTAAAGGATTTTTCGTAGCATTACTGACCAAGAGGCGGCTCGGGACCGGGTGGCCAGGCGAAGTGATAGACTTCGCTGCCGGCCAGCAAGAACGCGCCGACGCCGTACACTTCGGTATCGGTTGCGCTCAAGGTTGCCGGATTGGTTCCGATGGGTTGTACAAATCCAAGCCGGCCGTTGCCATCCACACAGCGCAGCAGTCCCTGCCAGGCTTTGTGGATGGCCGGTCCATAGTCAGCCCGACTCAGTATTTTCTGATTCACTCCCCAAGCCAGCCCGTACAGGATGAAGCCGCTGCCGCTGGTTTCCGGTGCGGGAAAGCTCTTTGGATCCAGGAGGCTCGCGCGCCAGAGACCGTCTTCCCCCTGCAGGTTCGCAAGACGCGCCGCAATTTCCGTAAACTGGGCGACATATCGCTGTCGGTCGGGATAATCGGCGGGCATGTATTGCAACACGCGCACGAGCCCGCCCATCACCCAGCCATTGCCCCGGCACCAGAAGACCTTTTTACCGTTGGCCTCGCGCTTCGTCAGGAAACGATCGTCGCGGTAATACAGATGTTCCTGTTTGTCGTAGAGGTGGTCCGAAGTCTGCCACCAGCGTTGATTCATGAAATCCAGATATTTCCTGTCGCCGGTCGCTGCAGTCAGGCGCGCCCACACGGGTGGCGACATGAACAGCGCATCGCACCAGACCCACTTTTCTTGTGCCTGGGGCTTGGTGAAATCCAAATCATTTTCATCTTTGGGTGGAGACGCCATGATCTGGTCGCAACGCCGTTTGGCCGGCTCCAGCATCTGGGGATCGTGGAGCTGCAAGAAGAGTTCGAGATACGTTTGCAAAACGCAGTGATTGTCCGCGTGGTAGAGAAGATTGGTGGAGGGCTTCCAATCGTTCTTCCGTCCCATCTCCATCATTGCATCGTGATATTTCGGATCCTTGGAGATTGATGCGAGCGCCATCATGCCCGCGTAATACGCGCCCTGCGTCCACTCCGTCGCGCGATGCGCGCTCGGGTTGGCCAGTTGCCAGTCGGCGACGTGTTTCATAACCGTCAGCACTGCCCTCTGGCTAATCTCACCTGGAAACGTCATGATGGGTAATGCACTGTTCGTGGCGACAGATTCGCTGCCCTGAGTGTTGGCAACCAACATAGATGTAACGGCGAGAATGACTGTTACCAACCAGCCCGGCGTGTAACGCATGACGGCAGTTTCCCATTTCAGGATGCCATCTGCAATCCTTCTCCTGCCAGGTAAGTATCAGATGGTCATGGTGGCGCAGTTGCGCTAGGTTTTGGTGCGTCGAGGCGAGGAACCAGACCTGGGAACGATTGCTCCGACAGAATGCGGTCCTGATTGCGGTGGGCGTCACGGCAGCATCTTCCGGCGGCGCACGGAACCCACCATTGTGCCCAAGCCGAGTCTGAGGAGCCGAGCGCAGTACTGGCTGCGCGACACGCCGCGATGCCGTTCTCCAACCCGCACTACTGATGGACATTAAATCCGTTCCTGCCTCCGGCCCGCTTGAACGTGATAGGTATCGCGCCGCGCCATTTCTGCCCTCAATCTGCATCATATTCCTCCTTTCCCCCCTCAAAACACCCCTCCGGTGGGTTCGTTTTCCAAAACGAACCCACCTGCAAAAACCCTCTGCAAACGACATAAGTATTTTACAATGCGCATGATCCAAGGAATTTCGCCCGCCAAAACGGTGGGTTCGTTTCGCAAAAACGTATAGGGGGGGTCGAAGCCGCCTCGGGACCGCAACCGGATGGTATGGACGCGCTGCCGCGCGTCCTCGCGAAGTAGGCTCCCGCCCGTGTCCTTCCGTCTTCGAGTTGAACACGCGCCCCGCCTGTAGCCGTCCGCCTTGCCGAGGTCCGCCGGCCTCCCGATCACGCACTCCCCATCCCCAATCCGAAATCCTAAATCGGCAATCCAAAACGCCCTTAAATTCACGCCCCCACTTTACCACTATCGGAATACGATGTCCAGAGCGAATTCTCGGGCTTCGTCCAGCGGCGTCTCTGCAAAGCGCCGAATCAGTCATCCATCTGGCGATTGTTGATCATAAGAAGCGAGTGCGCTTCTGCTACGCGTGTGACCGCACATCCCTAACGGCAGGAAAAACAAAGGGCTTCCCGAACACGTTCGGGAAGCCCTTCTTGAGCTTGCAATACTTCGACTAGCTGCGTCGACGCCGGATCATCATCAACAGCATGCCCAATCCAGCCCCTGCCAGCACGAACGTGGAAGGCTCGGGAACCGTTGGAGTTACATCCGCCCATGTGTCTCCGATACGAAGCGTGTCCCAGACCCAGTTTCCTGCACCCGTACCGGAATTGGCTTTGAGACCGAGAACCTGCAAGTTGGCGGCGTCCACAGTGCCGCTGTTGGCGACCACCGTAACATCGGCAACTGGCAGGCTGCCACCCGGGGTCGGATTGACCCAGAGGCTGACTGAGTCGTCGGTCGTGCTGGGGTTGAAGGTATAGGCCACGACAAAGAAGTTTGTGCTGTTCAGCGTCATGCCGGTATTTGAGGCATAGGTGGCGCCGCTGCCGCCATGTCTCACGCCGATCTTATACTGCCCGGCGGCTTGCAGTCCGACATATACTCCAAGCGGGTCAGCAGACCCACTTGGGCCAGTGGAGCCGCTCGCGAGTAAAGCGCCTACTTCAGTATTGGCCGTGGGAAGCGTCGTGGGGGCCACGAGGAAGGAAAAGTAAACTGTTCCCGCAGTGACGGGAGTAGCGTTGAAGCTGTTGATGGTCGAACTGGCTGAACTCTGGGTAACGCTGAGAGCGTTGCCGCCCAGATCGGCCAGATTCGGATACGTCAGATTGGCGTTGGTAATCGAAAGGGGGGCGCCTCCGAGTGTCCATCCATCATTGCCGTGAAGTGTGGTTCCCGCCGTGTAGTTGAAGCCATCCGAAAAGAACTGTGTGGCATTGGCGGTTTGCAAGAGCAAACAGCTTACACCGGCAACAAACAGCAATCGGATTTTGGAACACTGCAGAAAATTCCGGAGATTCATTACCTCACCCTTTCCCGTGTTGTTAACTCGCTTCCGTCTGACATCGCAAGCGTCGCAATCACTTACAACGCACTCCATCGGCTTTACGCCCAACTCGCTATTGGGTTGCTGAACTACTCTGCGAGTGTATGAATTGCCCACAAGAGTTGCAAGGGATTTGGGGGGCACCGGTGCGCACTAATTCGTAGCATCTAAGATAAGTGAGTAGTCGTGGACTTGTATTGTTGCAAGACACGAAGGGCTTCCCGAACGAATTCGGGAAGCCCTTCTTGAGCTTGCAATACTTCGACTAGCTACGACGACGACGGATCATCATGAACATGATGCCGAATCCGGCCCCTGCCAGTGCAAACGTGGAAGGCTCGGGAACCACTGCTGGAGTCACATCCGCCCAGGTTGTGCCAATCAGAAGGTTATCAACCAAATAATTACCCGTGGTGGCTTGAGCCTTAAACCCGACATCGTCTACCGCTGTCGCTGTGATGCCCGAAAGGCTCGCAGTGGCCGTAGGCGCGGTGCCACCAAAGGTGCTTGAGTCTGGATTTATCCAAAGGCTGGCGGTCTTTGCAGTGAGGTCAATTTCTTCAACGATGAGATACGTCGTGCCTAGCGTCAAGGCGGTGCCGGTACCAGCGCTTGCGGATTGAGCGGCAGCTCGCACTTCAATCTTACCGGTAGGATAAGAATAAGCGTCAATTGCGTCGCCGCTGCCACCCGGAACTGTAGAGCCCGGATTCATCGCGGTGAAGTAGTCATTGGCACCGTCAACTACAGTCGGATCAAACAAGAACGAATAGTAGATTTGTCCGCTGGTCTGATTTGCGAACGTATTGATAGAAGTTCCTGCGGTCGCGTTAGCGATTTGAAGTTCGTTGCCGCCCTGGTCCGCCAAACCCGGATAAGTCAGGTTGCCGCTGACGATGTTTAGACCGGAATTGCCGCCAACCCAAGCTACGGAGTCATTATTTACAGCGCCACCAAGAGCTCCTGGCGACTGATTGAACGGCTCCGAAAACAGCAGTGTGGCGTTGGCGTTTTGCAATAGCAGGCAACTCGCACCCGCCACAAGCGCCAATCGGATTGTGGAATAAGACAGTAGATTCTTGAGATTCATTACCTCACCCTTTCCCGTATTGTTAACTCGCATCCCTCTAACATTGCTAATGTTGTGATCGCTCACAACGTTCTCCATCGGTCACTCAGCCCACTCGCTATTGGGCTGTTAAATTACTTTAGCAGTCTAGGAAATTTGCACTAAGTTTGCAAGGCATTTCGGGGGACCGATGAACCCTATTAAGTAGCATCTTCCATCATCAGACGACGTTGCAAGTATCGCTATAATAATAGGTTAAATAACTGAGGTGTTGCGACGAAGGTCCGATTCCCCCCGCAATCGTTTGCAACGCGGCGGCGGATTTTCGCGACACTGCAAAACAGGCATTAGAGACGCGGCGGCGAGGCTGCCGTAACAATCGACAGGGATATCGCCACCAACTTTTCCCAGAGGTGAATGTGATCGTGAAAGCAGAAGGGCGTCCCGCTATCAACGGGACGCCCTTGCTCCTAACGTTCGCAGTCCAAAGCCTGTGACGATTGCTTCAATACTACTACGGCACCAGCACGCGGACGCGGTAGTATCGCGACGGTTTATTCGTCGCACCGCCTGGATCCACCATATTGGTCAACAAGCCAGAGCCGTTACCGCCACTGAGGATGTTGGTTACGCCTGTGCTCGCGAAGTTGTTGCTGTTGTAGCTCCCGTTGACGGTGCCCGCAGTGAACTCCAGCACGTTCGTGCGGGACGCCATGGGAGGCGTGGTGGTGTTGTTACCGCTGGCTCCCAGATAGGCTACGAAGACGTCGGTAGTATTGGTCTTCACGATCTGAGTGATATGGACGTAGGCCGCAACGTTGGTGGGATTGAATCCCGCCAGGAACTGATTGGTATTGCTCATGCCCTTTCCGAACGGATCGGCATTACCAGAAGCTGTCCCCGTGTTGCCGCCGAAATATTGATTCTGCCAGGTGGTGAACGGATCGGTGGGGCCACCCGTCGTTACGAGCAATTGAACCAGAGGAAGAGTATTGGTTGACACCGTAGCGCTGAAACCTGCGGGCAACGTGCCCACTGTCAGGGTACCCGACACCACGTTGGTGTGGGTGAACAGCGTATAGGTGCCCACGCCGAACCCGCCGGAGTTCGAGACATTGATCGTGCCGCCCAACGTCAGATTACCATTCACGGTTGTCGAATCACTGAGTGTGCCGAGGTCATAGTTGATCACTGCGGTAGAGCCGAACACCAGATCGTTGCTGGAGTAGATCGAACCGACGCCACCAATTCCCGGAGAATATGTGCCGAGGACGGTAACGTTGCCGGCGAGTGTGCCATTGCCGAGCAACGTGGCGCCATTGGTCACTACCAAGCCGCCGTTGTTGAAGTTGTGATAGCCCGTGCCGCCCGGCGCCATCTCGTAGACGGCGGCGCTCGTGCCGTCGCCCACTACAAAGGCGTTACTATTGTTCGCGAGGGTATCAAACTCCAGCCCCTCTGCAACAAGCGTGCCGCCGGTGAATACAACCGTATTGGTGGGCCTGATGCGCATGAACCCGACCGAGAGGGTTCCGTTGTTGAGCACGAGGGTATTATTCGATGCGCCCGAGTTGCCGACGTTCAGGTTGACGGTGGACACGGACGCGTTGGTGATGGTCAGGGAATTACCGAAACTGCCATTGCCGGCGCCGATGTTAAGCGAGCCACCGTTGGAAACGGTGACCGGAAGACCCGGGCCGCCAAAAACCACCCTGTTGACGACGGCGGTGAAACCGTTGTTACCGATACTGAGGGTACCGTTGTTGTACAGCGTGGCGCCATTAAAGACACCCAGGAAATTATTGCTGCCCGCCGCGCCGGTGCCGATAATAAGGGTGTTGGTGTAGCCAGCCACCGTGCTGGAATTAGACCAGACCGACGAGACCCCGATCACAATACCGGTACAACCCGAA
>Ga0224557_1000205_pt1 | contig 69203 bp, 63 predicted proteins | sample 714S31014metaG_FD_180677 | JGI IMG/M metagenome (GOLD analysis project Ga0224557, IMG submission 180677) | Peat soil microbial communities from Stordalen Mire, Sweden - 717 S3 10-14 | ecosystem: Environmental > Terrestrial > Soil > Wetlands > Peat | place: Sweden: Norrbotten County, Stordalen...
ACTTTGAGCGCGCCGGGATCCACGGAGTGTGCGAGATGGTTCTGATCCATCAAACTCGCCAGTGGAACGACGGTTTGAACCGTGCCCTTTCCAAAAGTTGACTTGTCTCCCACGATTAAAGCCCGGCCATAATCTTGCAATGCCCCGGCCAGAATCTCTGACGCCGACGCGCTGAACCGGCTCGTGAGCACGATCAGCGGTCCATCGTAAAGCTCCGCAGCAGCGGTGTCCGCGTCCACGTCCGTGCTTCCATCCAGTTCGCGGGTTTGCACGACTGGTCCTTTACCGACGAACAAACCGGTGAGGGTGATCGCTTCTTCCAGCGAACCACCGCCGTTCTGTCGCAAGTCCAGGATGAGGCCGTGGATGTGTTCGGCCTCCAGTTTGCGGATGAGCTTCGCCACGTCGGCCGTGGCGCTACTCGGCTTGGCGCCCGCCTGCCTGTCATTGCCGCCGTAGAAGGAAGGGAGGTCAATGAGGCCCAGGCGCAGAGTGGGACCGTTCTTTTGTGGCCAGTCCACAATGCGCGCCTTGGCTTGCTGATCCTCCAGTTTAACCTCGTCCCGTACGAGGGTGATGGTCTTGCGCACGGAGTCATCAGCGGCCCTCGCGGGAATGAGCGTCAGGCGGACGCGCGTGCCTTTCGGGCCGCGAATCAACTTCACCGCATCCGGTAGCGGCATCTCCACGATGTCCACGGGCTTCTGATCCGCTTGCCCGACCGCGACAATGCGGTCGCCCGGTTTGAGCAGCCCGCTCCGGGCCGCCGGGCCACCGGGCACCAGTTCGTAAATTTTGGCGTAACCGTCCTCTGCCCGCAACGTTGCGCCGACGCCGAACAGGGAGAGGTTCATAGCGATGGAGAAGTCGTCCCTTTGCGCGGGGCCAAAATAATCCGAATGCGGGTCATACACATGCGCCAAGGCATTGAGATACACATCCAGCACCTCCTCGGAAGTGAGTTTGCTCATGGTTTGCGACAGGCGGGTGTAACGACGCGTGAGCGTCGCGACGATGTCGGCGGGTTTCTTGCCCGCGAGCTTTTCCTGCAAATACTCAGCGCGGACATTTTGCCGCCAAAGTTGACAGGCGGCATCGAGGTCCTGCGGGCGCGGAGTGTTCTCGCGGTCGAATGAGTACGTGTCGTGCCCGGTAAAATCGAACTTTTCGCTCTGCAGCAGGTTGGTGACATACACGTCGCGCTGGTCCAGCCGCTCCAAATATCGCTGGAAGATCATGCGCGCTGGAGTGATGTCGCCTTCGCGGCGGGTCATCTCGGGCAGGCGCGAACGGAAGAGGTCGAACTCCTGCGCATCGGACTGAAGAAACAGCATGTGGGCCGGGTCGAGTGAATCGAGGTAACGGTCGAGGAATTTGGAGGCCAATTCGTCATCGAGCCGGTGATGCGAGAATTGGGATTGTTCCAGCAGGCCGGCGGTGAGTCGCGTGATGTTGCCGTCGGTCGGATCATTCGCGGCCGCCGCGACGCAGCAGGCGAGAACAAGAGAAGCCAGGGTGGCAATGGCTGCGGGCACGAGCAGTTTTGATTTCATAAAACTTTGCTTCTTTATTTGTGTTTGTTACCGGGCGACTGCGCGGTTGATCAGCGTCCGCCGCCTTCATTTCTGGCAACAACATGACACCGCCGCGTTGCCGGGTGATTTCTCGAAGATTACAAGTTTGCAATGGGATGACTAACGCGGGTCCGCGACCGCGCCGAGGAACAGAATAAGCCCGGTTTGCCTCTCCCGAATGGCCATGAAAAAGGGCCGGTCCACCACGAAATAAAACGGGGGCTGCGGCTCCATGCGCACCGCCATAGCGCGAAAGCCAATGGCCGTCACCGCCGCTGCCACGGTCCCTTCTTCGTTGACTGAGACAAACGTTTTTTGTTTGACAAAGCTTATGTACAATGGTTCCTCTGATATTCTGCTGAAGTCCGCGTCGCGGGTGAAGGCCAGCGGCATGCCCATCGGGGGCAGGACGCCGGTAAGGTCGTAATCGTTGTCCAGTTTAAATCGCGGCAACTCCACTGTGCCTTTGCGCGAACGCATCCGTTGGATGGAGGTTTCGAAGTCTCCTGCGGTGAACGATTTCAGGAATTCATCCAGGCTGACCTTGGGCAGGAAAACAAACATGCTGATGTCCCTGCCGGAATATGGAAGTTCCACCGCCTGAAATCGGTCCCCATCGTAATAACTGTATTGATCGGTGCGGCTCATGCGCGGATGTTGCACGGTTTGGCCGTTGCGCAGCTTAAACGGCAGATCGCGCGTGAGGTTGGTTGCAAAAGGCGCCAGCCATTCGCCTTTGAAATAAATCGCATCGAGCACGATTAACCGGAGCATCGGGTCCAAGGGCGGCTCAAGAATGGTGGAAATTTTTCTGTGCGTGCTCGCGCTGACCCAATCGTTGATTTTTTTGACGGTGGCCGGGTCCCGGAAATTGCCATTGGCCACATCAGCGTCATAATCGCGCCGGTTGACGGAGAGAAAATCCGGTTTGATGGAAATCTTTTGGTCAATCCAGAGCGCATTGGCGATTTCCAATTTGATTTTTGGATCGAGTTTTGACAAATGGTCGAGCAACGCCTTGTTGGCCTTGTTTAACTGCGCCGAAGGGATGTTTCCGACCTGGAGGGTGGCCATGATTTGGCGCAGCGTTTCCCCTTGCGCGCCGTTTTGCGCCATTGACAACGCGAAAGCCAGACCGGCTGGGCTGAGAAAGTAATTTGTTTTCGGCAGCGACTGGCGGCATTGGGCCAACAGTTGAAACCCAAGACCGTTATAGGCGCGCGCCGCGTCTTCCAGGTCCCCTGCGTAAGCTGGAACAATCATGCAAAAGAAGCCCAACGACGACAATAGCGCCAAGATGATCTTCATAAAGCCGGATGGCTGCAATTCCCTGATATTTGGGATGAAATTACTGTCTGTGAGCGCCGTCTTGTACTACATTATACACTGTCCTTTGGGCCAGTGTGTATACAAGCCGGCGCTCAAGGCGCTCAACGGCCTCCGTTTCCCGCTGCTGTCACAACCAATGACCCTTCTTGACCTTGATTTGGTTCAATACTGCGGTCGCGCCGCTCTTATGGGCGTCTTTGTCAGCTTCATTCCAGCCAATCCAAGTCCCGACGGTGCCGGTCAAAGTGGCCACTGCCCCGTTAACCGTGACCTTGATGTCAGCCCGATCCACGAAGGGACTCCAGAAGAACCTGTCCTCGATTTGCTTTTTGATCTGTCCGTCGCTCAGTTCTGGCTGCGGCCCAGACATCTCGTAACCGTAGTAAGGCGGCTGGTTATAATAAGGCCAGTCGTAATAGGAGTAGGGCCAGCCGTAGTCGGAGTAGTAGGGCCAATCGTAATCGGAGATCGAATACGGTTCAACCTTAAGATGGTTGCGGATCACCAACACTCCTTTGGTCCGCGAAGCCACATCTTGAGCTTCAGTTTTTTGAAAACTCGAATCCACACCCCCGGAGAGGTACGCGACCCGATTAATGACAGCCACAGTAATGGTGGAGCTGTCCACCAACGGATCCCAGAACAAGGCCGCTTTCAATTCATTCTCCATCTGCGCATCGGTGGGCCGCCCGTTGGGTCTCACCTTCAGATAGTTGTCCACCCCCTCGACGCCTGCTATGTTGATCGCGTCCTGTTCCGCGGAGGTTTTCGCCTTCAAGTTTCCCACATTGCCGCCAAGAATGACCACTCCGCCTTCAACGGTTACGTCGGGAGAAAAGGCCTTGACGCGCGGGTCAAGACGCAGAGAAGCCTGGACTGCCAGTTTGATGTCGCTGTCAGACTTGGAAGCGTCTGTGAAGTCTTGGTGCGCGATGTTGTGTGCCTTCGGGTCGATTTTCAAGCCGCTGTAGTCCACCGAGGTGACGCCGTTTACCCAGGCATCATCGACGGCCCGGTCTTCGCTGATCGCGCTGCCGATCGTTCCGGTCAGCGTCACTTTGCCATCTTTCAGCACCGGGTTGATCTGGGCGCCGTTGATCCAGATGTCCCATTGAAAACGGGCCTTGACGTCGGCGGCAATTTCCGCGTCAGTGCGGGTCGCCAGATAGTTGATCGTGACATTATTGCCAACCTCCTTGACCCCCTTGACTCCCTCGGCAATCCGTGCGGTGAGTTGTTTTTCCGCATACGAACCAACGCTGCCGGTCAATGTGGCGAACGCGTCCTGGACCGCTACGGTCACCTGATTGGATTCGGTCGCGGGATCTTGCAGCAAAGCCGCCTGGATGTCCTTGCGGATGTCTCCGTCGGGGCGGGACACCGGCGTCACCGTAGTCCGGTCGATCACCCCGAGCACGCCCCGGATGCCCTCGGCGATCTTGACCGCCCGCTTTTTGGCAAGCAGATTGTCCACCGAACCAGAAAGCGTGACGATCCCCTGACTGGTGCTGACATCCACATCGTTCGGGACCACGCCTTTTTCATGTGTTAATCCGTCTTCAACGACGGATGTGATGCCGCTGTCGGTAATTTCCTTTGGCGGTGTCGCCGCTTGCAGCGGTGGCAAGCTCAGCGTTTGCATTCCCGCCGCAATCAGCAGGATGGCAGAACATCTGCCGAGCGTTGCGCGGCGAGGCCATTCCTTCAACTTTAATACTTTCATATTTAATGTCTTCATATACTGTCATTTTATTAACCAACTGTTTTGTTTCATTTCAATTATCCTTCATGACTGCTTGCCAGACGCTGGTTGAACACCGAAGCAAGTGCAGTGAATAAACGCTTCGCAGTGTCCTCCGGCGCCTAAATTACGCTCGCGCGGGGTGTGACCCCGGATTGATGCGTGATGGCTGATATTTCTCCACGGACTTCGGGTTGGTGCGGCTGATGATCTCCTGGGTGGGTCTCGCTTCCTCAGCGGAGCCGTGGGCGATGACGGCGGATTTGTCGGTCTTCAGCGCTGTATCCGGCTGCGCAAAGCTATTCTTCACCACTCCCCATATCCCGCCACAAAAGGCTCCCGTTTTTCTCCAGTATTCCATGCGGTCTTCTCCATCGTGGTAGCCAACCACGTTTTCAGCCCTGTGATCGTCGCGTCCGGGAATCGAAAGCCTCTTCATGTCAAAGCCGGAGTGCGGCGGTTGCTTGACGGCGGCTTCAGGTTCGGCGTGGGATTTGTGGACCGCCACGACCGCATTGTTTTTGATCATGACAATTGATCTTTCGCTTTTGCGCTTTTTTTATCACAGGCAAAACCCTAAGCCATGGGCGACCCATTTGCTATGGGGTGTTTTCCCCCATGCTTGACTTGATGAATCCAGCCTGCGAGAGCACGTCGGAAGAGTTGCGGGCGAATTCCACGACGCCCGACTCCGTTGCGTCTTTGACGTCCGCATCATCGCTCCTTCTCAAACTGGCATCCCTGTTCATGCGCGGCGCGCATGCTGGCGCGCCACTGATTCAATGCAGCTATTTACGATTGCTTGTCGGCGATTGTTTAATCTGCACGTGGGGGTGAACACCTTATAGCAGGCGGCCACGCCATCATGTAATGTGCCATTGTTGATAAGAATCATTACGCAAAGAGGATGAGAAAAATGAAAAATTGTCCGTCAATATTTCGGATGGCGTTTGCCGCTGGCACAGTCGCAGCAGTTTGCTTCGGCGCTTCCTGGAGCGTCGCCATCGCCCAAAGCACTTCCACGACCAATGCCAGCGCCACCCAGGCCTCCCCATTCACCACGGCCAACCCCGCCGGCATTTTCCAGGCCAATCCACCGCTTGCGGCCAGCGCCGCTCAGATCCCTGCATTGACTTACGGGGTCGGCGAAGTGGTGAAGTTGTATCAAGGAGGCATTAACAAAGACATCATCGTCAATTACATCAACAACAATGCCTTGCCTTATCACCTTAGCGCCGATGGAGTCCTCTATCTGCAGACTTTGGGAATGCCGCAGGAAATTACCACAGCATTGATCCAGCGCGCCGGCCAGTTGCAGCAGCAACAGGCCCGCCAGCAGTATTATCAACAGCAGAAGCAACTGCAGGCAAGCACGCCGCCCCCAGGTGGCGCTATGGCGGTCCAACCACCTATGGAGGTTATGACTCCCACAACACCAGCGCCGGCCGTCACGGGGATCGGTTCGGATTATCCGGTTTATGACTACGGGTACCCGGACTATGGTGGGGCTTACGATTATTGGCCGCCGGTGATCATCGGAGGCGGGGGACGGGGCCTTGGCGGGTTTCGTGGAGGCTTTGGTGGCTTCCGTGGGGGTGGCGGATTTCGTGGGGGTGGTGGCTTTGGTGGCGGCGGCGGGGCCCACGGCGGTTTTGGCGGGGGGCATGGAGGCGGCCATCGGTAATAGGCCGCTCGATTTCGGGGACTTAATTTGCAGGATATCGGCCGTGTGGCACACGTCCATCGCATTGTATTCGCAGAAATTCCAAAAGCCGGTGGCGCGCAATCAATGCCAAGACGGGCCCCGGGCCGTCAGGGAAATAGGTTCAAGGTGGGGTTTCACCCCATAGAAATCGGGGCGGGCCGCAAACACCATGTCTTTAATGAAAAATCGAAATAGGACAAAAGACGTCGAAAGTTTGAATGGCGGGCCGAGCTCGGCGGAAAGAATATTATGAAAAAAATGATCCCTGTTCTCCTGTTGATGGTTTTCTGCGGCTGCGGCGCCGGATACAATTTCTCCCCCTACGTCGGCCAGCAGCAGAACTGGCAGACCCAGCCCGGGAGCTATGTTAGAGTGGTTGACAAGGCCACCCTTTACTCGCCGGGCCAATTCCCGGACCGGCCCTATTTTATCATCGGCTCCGTCACGACGGACAGCGAAGGCAACTTGGCCAAGGCCGTGCGCGCACAGCACGCCGACGCCGCGTTGATCAGCACCGACCACACCTACCGCACCGGCACCGTCGCAGTGGCGAGTCCCGGCATTCTTTGGGGTATACCACTTACGCACACCGACGTAAGCGCACAACTCATTAAATTCAGGTGATGACCGCAAGTTAGAATAACCGCCGCCTGAACAACCAAGCGGCGCCGGAGAGGGTGAGCAGGCCGATGACGGTAAGCGGCACGAAATCGGCGAGAAGTTGGGTGAAGCCGGCGTCCTCCAGGTAAACTCGTTTGGTTATGTCAAGAGCGTAGCGAAGGGGATTGATGACCATAATGGATTGGAGGAATTCCGGCATGCTGTTGAAAGGCGTGGCCAAGCCGGACAGGAGGGCGAACGGCATCACCAAAAGGAATGCGTAGAGCATGGCCTGTTGCATGGTGGCCGCGATGGAGGAAACGAAAAGGCCGAGGCCAACCGCCGCCATCAGGAAAAGCCCAAGCCCTGCGTAAAGAGTAATAAATGATCCGGCGAAAGGAATGTGAAACCAAAACTGAGCGATCAGCAAAATCGTGGTCGATTGAACCAAACCGATGACCATGTTGGGGACGGCCTTTCCCGTCATAATCTCGAAAGGTCGAAAAGGGGTGACGAGCAGTTGGTCGAACGTTCCCTGTTCGCGCTCGCGGGCCACGGACATGGCCGTAAGCATCAGCGTGCCCATCATCGTCAACGTGCCGATCAGGCTGGGGATCATGCTCCAGCGCGAATCCAGATTCGGATTGAACCATGAGCGGGTGACGATCCGGATTGGCGAGCCACCGTGACCGTGGCGGGATCGCCAACTTGCGTTGAACGCTTCGACCACGCTCTCGAAATACCCCAGGGCTGTCCCGGCGGTGTTGGAATTGCGGCCATCGGCGATGACCTGGATCTGTGCGGGTTCGCCGGCGAGCAGGCGCCGCTCGAAATCCTGGTCGATTCGGATGACGAGCAGAGCGCGGCGGCTGTCGATCCAGGTGGAAATGTCCTTGACCCGTACGATATCGGCTTGGCGTCGAAAGATTTTAGACCCATCCAGGCGGGAAAGAAAGGCGGAGGAGGATGCGCTGTGGTCCTGGTCAAAGACAGCGTACGGAATGGAGTTGAGGTCGAAGCTGGCGGCATAGCCAAAAATCAAACACTGCAGGATCGGAGGCACAAAGATGACGAAACGGCTGCGGGGATCCTTCAGGACGGCAAGGAATTCCTTCCGGATTAGCGCCAGGATGCGAAGGAGAGAGGAGCGCATGCGATTGTCTCAGGAAAGTTGCTTCCGGGTCGCCAGTCGCGCTAAGACAATCAGCGCCGAAGCCATCGCCGCCAGAACCCCCAAGTTCAGCCAGACTACACTTCCGACGTCGCCGGCGAGGTAAAGGGTTTGCATCAGTGTGACCGCATATCTTGCGGGCAGAGCATAGGTGATTCCCTGGATGAAGACCGGCATGCTGCGCAGGTCATAAAGAAAACCGGAGAGCATCATCGCTGGAAGAAAGGTCAGGAGCATGGCCAATTGGCTGGCGAGGAACTGGCTCTTGACGAGGGTCGATATGAGCAACCCTAGGCCCAAAGCGACCAGGAGGTATATCATCGAGGCGAGGCAGAGCAGGCAAAGCGAGCCGCGCAGGGGGACATGGAAAAGAAATTGGCCGGCCAGGAAACAAAGCACGAAGCCTATCATGCCCAATCCAAAGTAGGGGAGGAACTTGCTGACGAGAAACTCCCCCGCTCGCATGGGAGTGACAAAGAGCGCCTCAAGGGTTCCCCGTTCCCATTCTCGGGCGACCACCATGGCGGTGAGGAACGCTCCGATGATGGTCATCACCAAGACGATCAACCCCGGGACCAGGAAATAATGGCTGTCGTTGTTTTCGTTGAACCACATCCGGTCCACCACAATGACCGGGCCCACCGAGACGGCGCTCACGGATCCGGCGCGCGCCGCGCTCCATAGAGCGACCGGCCCTTGGGCGTAGGCTTGCATGATGCGCGCCTGGTTTGCGTCCGTGCCATTGACTAGAATCTGAACTTCTGCCTCACCCAAATGCCAGCGGCGAGTGAAATCGGACGGGATTCGCAATACTCCGTCCACCTTTCGGTCCAGCACCATTGTTTTCGCTTCGGCCATTGAGTGAACCACCGTTACGCCGAAATAAGGCGAAAGCCGGAAAGCACCGATGAGCGCGGCGCTGTCCGAAGAGGCATCTTCGTCCACCACGGCGACAGAAACCCGGCTGATATCAAGCGAAAGCCCATAGCCGAAGAGCAGAATCATCATCAGCGGGAAGGCGATGCCGATGGCGATGCTGCTCGGATCGCGCATGACCTGCCGCGTTTCCTTAAGAGTCAAAGCCCGAATTCGCCGCAATTTTGCCGGCCAATCCGTCATGACGTTCCTTCCGCAGATTTGCCCGTCTGCTGGCCGCGCGCTTCCAAAACAATGGCGATAAAGGCGTCTTCCATCGTCGCTGTTCGGCCTGCCTCCACTGGCGCGTGACCGCGAAGCTCCGCGGGGGTGCCTTGAGCCAGCAACTTTCCGTTATCGAGGATGGCGGCACGATCACAATACTCGGCCTCCGCCATGAAATGGGTGGTCACGATCACCGTCACTCCATTGGAAGCAAGCGCCGTGATGCGCTGCCAAAATTCCCGGCGGGCGAAGGGATCGGCCCCGCTGGTAGGCTCGTCCAAAAAAAGAATCTCAGGCCGGTGAAGGAGGGCGGCTGCCATGGCCAAATGTTGCTTAAAGCCTCCCGGCAGTTGCGCGCTGGGCAAAAGGACGAAGGGTTCGAGTTTGAATTGGCTTAAGGCCCATGCGATTCGCTCGCGTTTTTTCTCGCCGCCAAGGCCGTAAGCGCGCGCGAAAAAATCCAGGTTCTCACTGACTGTCAATTGTCCGTAGAGAGAAAATTTCTGCGCCACGTAGCCCAAATGCTGCCGGGCCGAGGCCCGGTCTTGGCGCACATCAGTGCCCGCAATCGTCAAGGTGCCTCCGGAGGCCGGCAACAGCCCGCAGAGCATGCGGAAGGTGGTGGTCTTGCCCGCGCCGTTTGGTCCGAGCAGACCAAAGATTTCCCCCCGCTTGACGCTGAAACTCACGTGGTCCACAGCCACAAATTTTCCAAAGCGCCGTTCGAGATCGCGAACCTCGACCACCGTGTCCCCCCGGGCGCTGCCGATAGCGGGTTCTTTCGGTTGGCGGGTCTTCGTATGGGTTGGCTTTGTTCCGGCAGATTTTTGCAAAAGCACCATGAATCCATCCTCGAACCGGGCAGGCGTCGGTCGTGCTTCCACACCATTGATCATGCCCGGCGCAGATTGGCCGGACTTGACCTGCCTGACCAATCGGACCAACCCTCCCTCCGGCACTGCATCGACGATCTCGGGTTCGCTCAGAAGCCGCGCCTGGAAATCTCGCGCTTTCATTCCTTCTGGCGGCTGGGCGACAAAAGTGCGGCCGAGCGCCAGACTGCTTACCTCACCGGGTGGTCCTTCTGCCAGCTTTTTTCCCTCGTTCAGGACCAGGACGCGCTCGCAGGCTTCCGCTTCGTCAAGAAAACTGCTGCTCAACAAGACGGTGAGACCCTCTTCGACCAGTTTGCGGATGATCTCCCATAGTTCCCTGCGGGAGAGCGGATCGATCCCGACGGTTGGCTCGTCCAGGAGCAGTAATTCGGGGGTGCGGACCAAAGTGCAGGCCAGACCGAGCTTTTGTTTCATCCCTCCGGAAAGGCGGCCCGCCAGCCGTTTTTGAAATGGTTCCAGACCGGTCATTTTCATAAGGCGGGCGTATTGCGCCTCTTTTTCGCCGGACGTGACCCCGTGCAAATCAGCGTAGAGATCCAGATTTTCCACGACCGTCAGATCCTCATAAAGCCCAAATCGCTGTGGCATGTATGAAATCCGCGACTGGATTGCTTGCGGATCCTTGGCCGCGTCGATCCCAAGTACGCTGACAGTGCCGCTATCGGACTTCATCAGCCCGGCCAGGAGGCGAAGGAGAGTTGTCTTGCCGGCGCCGTCCGGCCCGACCAAAGCGGCGAGCCCCCCTTTGCCAACGGAGAACGAAATGTTGTCGAGCGCCAGCACCGATTCTCCAGTTTCACGGCGAAAAGATTTGTGGACGCCATCCAAACGCAGGGCTGAAATGGAAGCAGGCGTTGTCATGGCGACGGAGCGGTTGAAGCCGCCTTGGCCGGCGCGCGCGCCAGCGTTTCCCACCCTCCGCCCAGCGCCTTGTAAAGGACGATCAGATCGAGCGAAACCGCCTGGTCGCTCACCGCCAATTGGTCATCGGATTGGTAGAGAGATCGCCGAACATCGAGAACGTCGAGAAAATTCACGCGTCCTTGGGCGTAGAGAGAGTTGGCCATATCCAGTGAGCGTTGGTTTTGGGCCACTTCGTCGGCGAGCGCCCGGTGGCGGTTCTGCTCCTGTGCATAGGTCACGAGGGCGTTCTCTGCCTCTTGCAGCGAAGTCAAGACGGCTTTCTCGTACGTAGCCAGCGCCGCCTCTTGGACGGCGGTTTGAGCACGCACTTCCGCGCGCACTCGGCTAAAATCCAGCGCCCGCCATTGCAAACTCGGACCAATTGACCAGAAAAGACTGCCAGGCTCGAACCATTTGCTGAAGCTGACGCTTTCTGTCCCCACGTCCCCAGTGAGGGAAAATTTGGGATACCAGTCTGATTTCGCCACTCCGATGCGGGCGGTCTCGGCCGCCAGTTGCCGTTCGGCCCGGCGCACGTCAGGACGGCGTCGGAGCAGATCGGCGGGAAGCCCAATCGGAACTTCCGGCGGAGTCGGCGGCACCGGCATGGGAGGAGAAAGTTCGGCCACCAGCGCGCCCGGTTCCTGGCCGAGCAGGACCGCTATGCCATACATGGCCTCGCGCACGGCCGTTTCCAGTGGCGGAATCGCCGCCCGCTGGCCCGCAAGCAGCGCGGCCGACCGGGTGACGTCAAGTTCGTTCGCGACCCCGCTTTGAAATCTGGCGCGCGTGAGTTCCAAAGCTTCCTCCTGCAGTTTGAGGTCCTGCCGCGCGATTTCCAATCGGCGCTGGCCGCCCCGCAATTCGACATAATTCCTCGCCACCTCGGCCAGCAAGCTCAACATCGCATCGTTGCGAGCTTCCATCGTTCCTTGCCATTCCGCGGTGGCCGCTTGAAGTGCGCGGCGCTTGCCGCCGAAAAGGTCAATTTCCCACGAGGCGTCGAAACCGGCATTATAGACGCTATATTCGAAGGGGAAGTTCGGCGGCAACGGCAGCGCGCCAATGAGAGGCTGGTTCTGGCTCTGTCGTGCTCTGGCAAAGGAACCCGAGGAGTCAAGCGTAGGAGCAAAATCAGCCGCGCTCCTTTCCCGGACGGCCCGGGCTTGTCGCAATCGGGCTTCAGCCACGCGCAAATCAAGATTCGATTGCGCGGCCCTCTGGATGAGGGAGTCAAATTCGGCATCGTGAAACGAAGTCCACCAGGCCGAAGCCGTGGACGCGCTATTCGTCAGCCCTTCTGTCTCAGGCGAGCTCCAGGCGGCTGGAGCGCGAACGGCAGCGGGGTGATAGTCCGGGCCAACGGTGCATCCGACGACGCTGGCAAGGGCCGCCGCCGCCATGCCCGTAAGGATTTTTGTCCGGGACATTTGCTCGATACCTTTCCTATGGCTTGTTCCGGGCGGGCGGATTTAATTCCAAGGACACGGTCGCCGGCATACCCAGACGCATTTCGTCCAGAGGATCCTTCACGAAAACGCGAATTTCATAGACCAGGCTGGATCGCAATTCCTCGGTCTGAACAGCTTTAGGCGTGAACTCGGCCACAGAAGAAATGAAACCAACCCAAGCGGGGAAAGTCCGGCCAGCAAAACTGTCCGCGCTGATCGACGCTTTCATCCCTGAGTGAACTTTTCCCAGATCAGCCTCTGAAACGTAAGCCCTGATCCATTTTGGATCGGTAATAGCCAAATCGAAAACCGCCCTCTGAGGGGACACCATCTCTCCAGGCTCCAAGAGCCTGGATCGCACCACGGCATCGCACGGTGAAGCAAGTTCGGAGTCAGCCAATCTCCGGCGCAGCAGCTCAAGTTGGGCTTGATTGGCGCGCAGTTGCGCCTCCCCTTGGGCAATGTCCTCTGTCCTTGGGCCGATGGTGGATAATTCGAAGCCCTTTTGCGCGACCTCCAGCCGTGCCTGCGCCATGTCCAACGTGGCTTTGGCGCCATCGAGGTCTTGCTGGCTGATGGCCCGGCCGGTGGTCAACCCTGACAACGCCGTCAACCGGTCCCATTGCAGCTTGGCATTGACCAGGTCCGCTTTGGCCGACGCGACATTGGCCTGGGCTTCCGCCACTTCCTCCGGGCGGCTGCCGTGATGCAATTTTTGCACCACCGCGTTCTGGGCCTGCATCTCCGCGTCCGCCTCCGCCTCTTGCGGTTTGAGCCGACCGGTGTCCAGCCGGGCCAGAATCTGTCCGCGCGTGACCCGATCCCCTTCCTGCACCAGCACTTCAGCGATACGCTCGCTATCGTTGAAAGCGAGTTCGACTTGGCGCAAATCGACATTCCCGTACAGAACCAATTGGTTCGGCTCCTTTTTTGAATTTCCCCACCATCGCCCCAGTCCAAAGCCAATCACGAGGGCCGCCAAAACTATCAAAATTAGCACTCCTGCGAGCAAGCCTTTCTTGTTCATCCACGAAGAAGGAGCAGTTTTGCCTTCAGGCTCGGGTTCAGCTTTGACTTGGTCCTTTCGAATCTCCCGCTCCGCCTGCTCCCAATCCTGAATTGCCGGATCGGGCTGGTGACCTCGCTCCTCGTAATGTTCATACGCTCGCTGGGCGATCTGGGGCTTCAAATCGGACGGTGCAGGAGATCCGGGCTGAGGCTCGCCTTTGGCTTCAGACTGAGCCTCGGACTTATTCATAATTGATGTTCGGGCTAATATTAGTTCGGCCCGTAGCAGTAAAAAATACCTGGCTGGCTGGGTGACCGCTATGGGGTGTTCACCCTATATTAACTTCTGTGGAGCTGAATATATCGGCGGGCTGCCAGGTTCGAAGTGATCGCTTCATACAGCATTTCCTCCGAGTTGTGCCCCGATGCGGACGGCGGCAACGACATTTACAAGAGCGCCATGCCTTTGTTCAACACGCCTTCATCAATAGTGGCCTTCTTGCTGTAGGCGGAGGTAAACACAAATCCTGATCTCCGGATACCCTCCGTCGTTCATGTCACCGGTGCTCTCCAGCGAATTCAGACAAACGACCAACTGCTGGTCGATGGGCTGGCCGGCAGGGTTTTCATTAATCCATCGAAATCCATACTCAGGGAATACGAAAAGCTTCAAAAAGAATTCGAGGCCCACCAAAATGCGATGCAGGATGAGGTCGTGCTTCCGGCGGCGACGTTGGACGGAGTGGCAATCAAAATCTCCGCAAATATCGGCAAGTCGGCAGACGCCGAGGCCGCCTTCCGGTTCAGGGCGGAGGGAATTGGCCTTTATCGGACGGAATTTATCTTCCTGGTGCAGGACCAATTTCCGACCGAGGACGAGCAATACCGTTTTTACACAACAGTGGCTGAGCGGATGGCGCCACAAGAAGTCGTGATTCGAGTCTTGGATGTGGGCGGCGACAAGATGCTGCCCTATTTCCCTCTGCCCATCGAAACCAACCCGTCCTTGGGCTGCCGGGGAATCCGCCTCCTCTTGAAACATCCTGGTATTCTCAAAACGCAAATGCGTGCCATCCTCCGTGTTAGCGGCGCTCACGCAGTGTCCATTCTTCTGCCGATGATCTGTAGCGTGGGAGAGGTGATGGAAGCCCGAAAGGTATTGGAAGCTGTCAAGGTGGAATTGAGCGCGGAAAAGCAACCTTTTAATCCGAAGATCCGCTTCGGAGCGATGATCGAAACTCCAGCCGCGGCGATCCTGGCCACGCAATTGGCTGCGGAAGTGGATTTCTTTAGCAGTGGAACGAACGACTTGATCCAGTATTTGCTGACGACGGACCGAACCAGCGCTGAAGTCGCGGGTTATTACGAGCCTTTGCACCCAGCGGTCATCCATGTCCTCAAATCGGTATTGGAGACAGCCAAAGCGGAGGGGAAAAGCGTGTCGGTTTGCGGAGAAATGGCCGGCAACCCGGTTTACACCGAACTCCTCTTGGGACTTGGGGCCAGGAGCTTCAGTCTGACGCCTGGAGAAATTCCGGAAATCAAGAAGTTGATTCGTTCTCTCAACAGCCAAGAGGCGGAAACGCTGACCAACGGATTGCTGAAGTTAGGAACTATCGAAGAAATCAAGAGGCGGCTCTGTCAACGCCGCGTGTTAGCGTGAAGCGTCGGCTGCAGCCGGTTTGGAAAGGGCGGGAAGTTGTTCAGCCAGTGGGTAGGTTCCGCTGCAGCAACAAAAGCAAATGTGAAAACGCTGGTTCAAAGTTCTTACCCTCTACCCGAGAAAGGGCGTCAGTTTGTTCTGCTTCTGCTCCTGCGCGATTCATTGCGGCAAAGAGACAATCAGGCGAACATGAAACACATTTGGCTGGCGCGACGGGCCACATCACCGCAGCATAGCCAAGAAAGTCTAGGGAGAATTATCGCGTGATGCGGCGGGAAAGGAGTTCGCCTGCGGGCTGGCTTCTTTCTTTTAAGAAGACTGCTGCTGGAAGTTGCCAGCGAACACCCCATGGTGCTGCGGAAGCCTGGGCCGGAAGTTTTCAAGTGTTACACCCAGTGGCAGACTCCAGTAATTTGAGGGTTGTTTTGTACGGTTCTCGGCCTCCCCAGCGAGTGCGCCGCTGCAGGCGATTCCTTAGCTTCTCTTTTCGCTTGAAGGCGGCGTCCGAACCCTCCCTGACCGCCTTCAGGAATTCTTGCTCCAGTTGATTCTCCGCCAGGCTCAACTCATCCGCATAATCGCGCAACAATGCCGCCGCCCGGTGGGCTTGCGGTCCTTGGGCCTCAGGTGCCGGCGCCGCGGTGGACGGTCCCAGTGGCGCAAATCTCTTGTTGGCGGCCTTGGGCGCGAACATCTGCTGGAGCAAACTCTTGAACTGATCCCGCGAGGGCGTTCCTTCAATAAACCTCATTGCGCCTTCTGCCAATGCAGAGGCTTGCTCATTATTCCCGAGCTCAAGTTGCTGTTCAATGGCCTGAAGAAGGGACCATGACAACTCACCGAAAAAAGGGGCTAACGCCTGCTTCTTTGTCTCGCCTAGTGTGGGATAGACGGCCCTTGCTTTTTCAAGAGCCCCGGCCGCGTCCGTCTCCTCCATCAGTGCCCGCAGCTCGACCAGGGTGGCCAGCAATTGGTTCGCGGAGGGCAAAGAGGCGCTCGCCGCCTGGTTCCTTCTCGATTTGATCCAGGCGCACAGGCCAGTAATGCTCTCTTCAAAAGTCGTCTGGCTTTCAACCTGAATGCGAGGCACCGGTGTCTCCACCCAGCCGCTGGTTTGCAAGGGTAAAACCGCCACGGTTTCCCGCAAATGTTCTGAAACCTTCCTGCTGAGAGGTTCTCCCAAAAGACTCATGATCCTTTGCTCGGCTTCCTCAAACCTCTTCTTCGTTTCGACCAACTGCGCTGCGGTCTCCGCCGGATTGGCCCGCAGGACACTCGGCGCTGCCGAGAGCGACACCGCGAACAACTGTTCATAGCTTTTACGCAGGGCATCTTTCGCCTTTTCGAGGTTTGCCAGACGCCTTGGGCTTTTGTTCCCACCAGTGGCGCTGAACACTATACCTGCGGCACATTCGAAGAGAAAAGCGCATTTCGTCTCCTGATCATGAAACGAATCCCCGCAGCGGCTAATTGCCCCACTGGTCTCCAAAAGAACTTTACCCATGCCACCGTTTAGACTCCGGGCGAAAGCGTGAAGCTCCGCCTCGTCAACCAGCCACCTTCCTTGAGCATCAGCCGCCAGAAAAACACCCATTAGGGGCGCATACACTGGGGTGTGGAGGAGGGACAGGAAGAGATCTGAACCTCTGGGCTGGAGGGCCTCCTGGCGAATTCTGGCGCTGGGGATGTCCGCGGCCTGCGGCTGCCCAGCCTTGAGGAAAAACAGTGCGGTGTTTTTCCAGTGGCCGAACTGTTTCCGCGCCTTCTTCACCTTGTCGGAGTCAAGTTGAGGTGGTTCACTTGAGCCTTGCTCCAGCCAAGGTTCGTTCCCGCCCCCATTTCTAAAACCAAGCGCGAAAAACCGCTCAATCACGAACTGTTCAGCCTGAGTGCGGCCTAATGTTTGGCCGATCCGCGCTGCGGTCGAGGCGCCTGCCCGCTGGGGCGCACAAACAAGCAAACCATCTGTGACCGCCAATTCAAAGAGCCGTTCTATTTTTGAGCATTTTGTTTCCGGGGCCTCGGAGTGCTCGAAGGCAACCGCATCGAGCGCCGTTTTCGAGAACTCAAAGTATGAGCCCTTCGTTTCGGCATGGTGGCTGCCAGCGGTCAACGGCGCAGTTTTGTGCAGGAGAACAAGGTTGAGCGTGGAAATGTTCGGCAACGGCGTTGGCGCTCGCAATGGCCTCAGGAAATGGGCGCGGAACAGAGGTGGATTCTCTGCCACCGGTGCAGCGCAGAATTCACATCGGTCTATCCCATTTTCCATGAGCGCATAGGCAAAATGAGGAAAGGCCTGCAGCACGGGTTTCAACCCTGCCGCTCGATAATCCAGGATGGAAAAGCGAGGATCGTAATCAAACACAGAGCCGAGGAACTGGGCTTTCCTGTTCTCCGCGATAAGATAGTTTCGGAAAGGAAAGAGGTTTTGGGGCCACTCGTCCAGCAACCCGGCATCGGCCTGCCACCCAGCGAGGATTCGGCCGATCATCGCCGCCATAAGCAACAGGATTTTCTTGGGTTGCCAGGCGATATCCCGCTGTGCGCCTTCTCGCATCCCGTCGTGCCTGAACGAGTCAACTCCCTCCACAAAGTCCTGGAAAGTCATAGGGACGACCTGGCTCGTCCGGTTGCAAACGGCAATCAGGTTTGTGTTGAACACAGCCGACGCGATCTCCCAGGCCTTCCTTTCCGTCTCGTCCCCGACGCCATTGGGAGCAAAGAAAGCGAAAAATGATTTATACAGGTTCCGCCACTCCTTAACGGGCCGTTTTTGAAGAGCCAGCGGATCGAGAATTTCCTGGATCATCCGCTGAAGAGGGGTGGGTGTGATTGTGGCATATCTACATTCACCGGGGTTAGAGGCCTGAGATGGAACTGCGCCAACAGCCAAACACGCCGCGCCACTGCCCGTCAGGATCTCTGCGGCCGTACCTTCTTCCGGCCTTTCAGCGGTGCCGGCCAGGCCGGCGCCGGTGCCAATCATCAGCGGTCTTCTCGCAAAAGCTAAACAGTCCATCTGTTGAGTTAGACGCGCGGATGAGTCTCCTTGTTTGAACATTTCAAAACTGTAATGCCATTGACAGGTTCCGGTCATTTGCGCTCAATCCAATCTGATGGCGCGATAGAAGGCATCCCTGAGAAAGCCGCACGCAATGCCTGAAAGAAATGGAGTAGCTCCACCCGGAGATCCCCGTGTTCGTGCTGTTCATGCACGACGAGGCTCAGGCTCGAATTCAAATTAGAAGCCCGATGAGGAACCAAGCATTGGGTTGGGTGCCTGACTTTTCAGCTTCAACATCGCGTGTGGCGCCATGCTGCCGGCGATCCTCTGTGGCCAGCGCATCCACAATGGTTTTGTAAGCCCAACTCTGGTTTTCCCAGGCCAGTAGCGCGAACAACTCTTCCAGTGGTCGGCCTCCGCACGGTCCATCAAACGAGCAGCGGTTTAACGGCGGCGGAGCCAGGCATCGAGAGAGTAGCGGTCGACCCCTGCCGTGGCCAGAAGCACGGCGTAGAAGGCAAGGTAAATCATCTGTTCGCTGGCCACGTCCCAATGCTGGGTAAGCGTGCTGCCAAACGTAAGCTGGCATAGGAGAAGCATCCCCACAACCAGCGTGGGCCGCAAGAACAGGCCAAGCATCAGAAGGAGGCCCAGGCCAAGTTCGAGAGGAGGAATTGCCCAGGCGGTCGCTCGGACGGCGAAGGTTGGAAGCCACGTCGCGGCAAACATTTTCTCAAGGCTAGCGGCAAAGCCGCGGATATCGCCAATCCGGGATAAGCCGTGCGTGGCGATGCTGATGCCGAGACCCAGCCGGGCCAGAGCATGCGCCAATGAAGCATCAGAGGGTCGCAGCGACGGTATTGAGTTCATAAGATGATCAATCCCAAACGCTGCATTCAGTCCCAACTGGAATCAAGCCTGAGCGTTGCCAATTTGTAATGCTCGGGAAAGACTCCCGTCATTCCCATGTGTCATTCTTTAATCGTTAAACCGGACGCCGGTTAACAAACGCATTTAACGAAAAGGAATTAAAGTGGTGAGATGGCTTGCTCGCGGGGGTGATTTCCGCATGGTTGCGGGAGTTGCCCATTCTATGAAGCTCAAATTTATGCTTAAAGTTCGCAGTTTCGGATTTATCGCCTTCCTGGCTTTTTCATGGCCGGTTTTGGGGCAGACCAACCGCTATGCGGGGGACGTCTGGTCGTTCGTGGACAGCAAGCCGGTGATGGCGACGGCTCATGAAATTACCCTGGCGAAATACCCGGATTGCGAAGAGGCAACCGTCGAGAAGAAAATGGTGCGGGTGTATCGCGCAGACGGCACGGGTGAAAGCCAGGATGAGGCGTTCGTCAAAGTGCTTACGGAAAAGGGCAAACGCAACCACCGGACGCTTTCCCTCTCTTTCATGCTCCCTTATTCCACGGTGGAGGTCGTAAAGATGGAGGTATTGAAGCCGGACGGCGAAGCCATCGCGGTTGATGTGGCGGCGAATTCGAAGGAGCAGATTGATGACAGCCAGATGAGCGCCAACATTTCCGATCCCAACAGCCGCATTTTGCGCGTGAGTATTCCCAAGGTGGAAATCGGTGACGTCATCCACTCCATCACGCGGGAGACCACAGAGCGTCCGATTATGCCGGGTGAATTCGCGGAGGAGAACGTTTTTGAAGGCGAAGGCTTCCTGCGGCACGCGTCCTATGAGGTTCACGCGCCGGCGGACCGGCCTCTGCAACGGATGGCGTTAAGAGACGAAATTCCCGGCACAGTGCGGTATTCGGCGCAGCCGTGCGGGGATGGATCGGTGATCCATCGATGGGATGTCAACAATGTGCCGCGCATGTTCTCGGAACCGTCCATGCCGCCCGAAGAGATGGTTTTGCAACGCCTGCTGGTCAGCACGACGCGGGATTGGCGGACGGTCTCGAAATGGTACTGGGAACTGAGCAAGTCACACTTGGAAGCGACGACGCCGGAATTGACAAAATCAGTGGAGGCGCTGACGGCAGGGGCGAAGAGCGACCTGGAAAAGGTCAAGGCAGTGTTTTATTACGTATCCAAGAATATTCGTTACATGGGGTTGACGCCGGAAAAGGACCGGCCGGGGTTTGAACCGCATGACGTGAAGACAACTTTTGACAAGAAATACGGTGTTTGCCGGGACAAAGCGGCACTATTGGTGGCGATGTTGCGGGCGACAGGGACGCGGGCTTATCCGGTGCTGATCAGCGTCGGGGTGAAGCGGGATGCGGAGGTGGCCGATCCCTTTTTCAATCATGCCATTGTCAGCGTGGAACTAAAAAAGGGGGAATATGTCCTGATGGACCCGACCGATGAACACACGCGCGATCTGCTGCCGTCGGGCGATTGCGACCAGAGTTACTTGGTGTGCCGGCCGGAAGGGGAGGATCTCAAAGTCAGCGGGGTCCAACCGCCGGAGGAGCATATGATGCGGATAAAGACGACGGGGGTTTTGAGCGCATCGGGCACGCTGGAGGCGAAGTCGGAATTGTCGTTCGAGGGGGTCAATGATGACGCCTACCGGAATGCATTTTCGCACATGAAGCCGGATGACCAGCGGCGGTTTTTTGAAGGCAACTTGAAAGCGGCCATGCGGGGCGCGCGGCTGAAGTCTTTGAAGTTGACGCCGGAGGACATGCTCGATGTGTCGGCGCCGTTGCGGGCGGAACTGGAGTTCTCGGTGGACGGGATGACCGCCGAGGGCAGCGGAAAATCGGTGGTGAGCCTGCCGTGGATCGGCAAGAGCATGGGGGTGGTGAATTTCATTCTCGGCGGCGCCGGCCTGGATAAAAGAAAATATCCGCTGCGAACAGAAGTGACTTGCGGTTTGGAGGAGAACATCGCCATCAAGATGGCGGAGGACTATGCGAAGACGGTTTCCATGCCTTCTTGTTCCCCAGTGGATGACGAATGCCTGGGTTACCGGGAACGCTGCGGATTCACCAATGGGACGTTGAATTGTTCGCGCGAGTTGAAGTTAAAAGTGGCGGAGTTCACTCCTGCCCAATACTTGAAGCTCAAACAAACGTTGAAAACCATGGAGTACGACCAGCGAAAAGCCCCTGTGCTGGCCACCTCGGGAAACACGACGGTCGCGCCCGGGAAGAGCGTTGACAACACGGCGCCGTTGCCCGTGGAATCCAACGCGAGGATTTTGGAAAGCCACAAGGAACTGGAGGTGACGGACGCGCATAACGCCGTTTACAGGGTGCGGTATTCAAAGGTCATTCTTAATTACGCGGGCAAGATCCGGGAGGCCGAGGTGAAGGTTGACTACAATCCCTCCTGCCAGGAGGCCAAACTAATTCGTGGCGTGGTGATTTCCAAAACCGGCCAGCGCCAGGAAATTTCCACCAACGAAATCAACGTGATGGACGCCGGCTGGAACGCCTCGGCCAAACGTTACACGGGCGGGAAGATACTGGTGGCTAATCTGCCGGGCGTGGACATAGGTTCCACCATCGAGGTGGAGTTCCAGATCACGACCAGAGGCAAGCCGTTCCTGTCGGGATTTGAATCATTCCAGTTGCCGGATGACATGGAGAAGAAATCATTCGTGGTAACGGCTCCAGAAGCGGTTAAAATCCAGAACATGGTCAGCGGCGAACCGGAACTCATCAGGCGGGTACGGGCGGGGATAACCAACGGGCCGATGCACAACGGGATGGTGACCTGGCAATGGCAGGGGGAACATGCGAAAGCCCTGCCGACGGAGCCGCAGCTTCCGCCGTCCTGGGTTTACAGCTCCAGCGTCCTTTATTATGTCGGCGATCTGTCGGATTATCTCAAGGATCTGAACGGCGCCATGCTGGATCGTTCGCAAAAAGGTGTCAAAGCCGCAGAAATGGCCCGGCAGTTGACGAGTTCGAGCAAGACGCGACTGGAAGCGGTGCAGGCCATTCGCGATTTTGTGGCCAAATCCATCCGGCAGGCTGGGCCTTCATTCACGGATTTGTCATTGAGCGAGCTTTCCGACGCCGACACCACGCTGGCGGAGGGTTACGGCCACGCGGCGGATCGGGCCATTTTGTTGCATGCCATGTTGGCGGCGGCGGGATTTCAGCCTGAGTTTGTGGAGGCATCCTCCTATCCGCCCATCGCGGGGATTACCAATGTCGCGCTCTCTTTTCCGATGCCGGATTCTTATGCGGCGCCTTTGGTCAGGATCCACTTGGACGGCGCAACGTACTATCTGAACGATACGGACCAATACGCCAGACTCGGTTCCACTTCCTACGATGGCCGGCTGGGGTTCGTTCTTTCCAACCAAGCCTGCGAAGTCATCAAAGCGGCCAACGGCTGCGGAGACAAAACGGAAACCGTTTACACCATCTCCGTCTCGAACAACGGGAAGACGCGGATCGGCGTGACGCGGCATTATTACGGCGGGAATTACGGCGCGAAGCATCGCTACTTCTCGGAACTGCCGCCGGAGGAAAGGCGGCGTTACCATCAGGAAACTGTTTCCGGCATGGCCCAGGGGGCGCGGCCCGTCGGCGATTTGGTGACCCAGTTTGACACCTATCCCGGCCTCGAGCAATACATGGTGGAGATAGACAACTACAGCGTGGTGGACGGCAAATATCTTTACTTCGATTTGCCCTTCATGCCTTCGCTTTTCGCGGCGGGAGCCGACCGGCGGGCTTTGCCGATGTATATCTCCTGGCATAGCGAAAACACCGTCCGCACGGAGATCGAACTGCCGCCAGGATTCCGGCATGTTGTCATCGCGCCCAAAAGTGAGAATCTCTACGAACCTGACGGGGGAGGAACCGCCCGCATCACCTCCACGGAAAGCGCCGGCAAATACGTCATGACGGATAATTTTGAAATCTCGTCCGCCATTATAAGTCCGCAGGACTATGGAGCCCTTTTGAATGTCGAGTCAACTTTAGGCAGAAAATCCTCCACCGTTTTCCTCCTTGAAAAATCGCCGGAAATAGGGGGAAACACCCCATAGCGCCCGTAGCGCCTTTCGGCCATCCTCTGAAAATGAAAATAAAAAATGGCAGAGTCGTGTGTTTGTTCCCAGTCATCGCCGCGCTGGCCACTGGCTGCGCGGTATCCTTCGCGCCCCCCGTGGCCTACGTAGCCCCGCCCCAGGCGGTCGTGACGGTCGGCGTGCCCGACTCTTATGTCTGGGATGGCGTCGAATTTGTCGGCGTGGTGGGTGGCCAGTACATGTACTTGGGGCCTGGCGGTGGTTGGCTGGTTTGCGAACCCTTCATGCTCGAGCGCTTTCACGGGTGGGAACGGGGCCATCCAGATTGGCGCAGAACCGCCGTTCGCAATGTTGGACGGAACGCGCGCGGGAGAGCACCGGTGCGGAAGCAAGAGAAAAACGACGACCGGAGGTAGGCCCTACATCAGGACAGCACAACGAGAGACTGCACAGGCTCAAGGAAGAGTGAGCAGTTTTTCTTTGGCTGGTTGGGGAAGAACCAAACAGTGCATAAATCATGACTCCAGTATGATTGAAACGGCTTCGTTTGCCTCATTCCGGCCGACGCCCGTGGAATGCGGATCAAGGGATCATCTTATGTCAACCACACGCGCGATACAGGTGATGTCCGTGGGTCAACTCTAATTGGAGATCTCACTAACCATCCGGGCCTCGCTCCATCGCAATCAGCATTCACTGGTTGAAATCACCCGTGAGTTGGACCGATTTTGCCTCCCCCGCGTTGCAACAGAAGTTGAACGGTTTGAGTGAATTCCGAGCCGAATAGGCGGTGGCGTCGCCGAGGAAATAGTGGTAAGTCCGGTCCAAATCCCCGACGAATTCCTTGGGCCAGTACACTGATTGCACGTTTCCTGGGCTGGACGGAGATTCCTGAGCGGCGTCGGTATTGGGCGGGGGTAATTTTTGAACAACGTGGCATACACCTGACAAGTGCCGGAAAGCTTCGAGCGCACGAACCAAGTCGCCCCAGAACCGATGTGACATTGCGCGCAAGCTACGCGCGCATGCGGACCGTGCAGGTACGCGGTAAATTCAGGCTTCATCACCGTGTGGCGGGCTTCCCCGCAGAACTGAACCGACTCGGTGTATTCGTAAGTTTGGTAGCTCCCGAGGGCGGAAATCAGCAGAAAGCACACACTGCCGATAACAAAGAATCCGAGGTTTTGACGGTGTCAGGGATTGGAGAAGTCAATTAGAAGCCTGGGAAGATGACTTTAACAAATGGAGTGCCGTCCTTCTTCTGCTTACGGATCGTCTCGTCACAGAGAATCGCGCCACTGATGGACTCACCGAGACGGGGCGTGGTCACAATCAACTCCCAATAGGCGCGCTGAACCTCCTCAGTCTGGGAATCCCCAATTTGGCAAATCATTTGTTGCAGTTTGGGTTGCTTTCATCCATCGCCAGCAGGCCCTTGTCGGCGGCGACCAGCGCTCTCGCAGTGTCTATTAGCGATTGCGCGTTCACGGTTGTTTTCCGACGGTGCCTGAAAGCGGCGGCTGCGCTTGGATGCGAGGCCTCCACGCCAAGTCGCCGGTCATCAAGTAAATATCTCCTATGATTGTTCATTTCGTGTCGGCACGGCCAGTCGTTGGCACGCTCATAAGACAAAGATAATCAGGATCAGCGAGCGGGTGCTATGGGGTGTTTTACCCTATATGAGAACAAAACCTGCTCATCGGTTCCAGCCGCAACCCTAAACGATGGTCACCTGGACGCTGCTCTCGATAATGCCCGCGTTGATGGCGTAGCGGGTAAGGCCAGCGGTGTCGTGGATGTTGAGCTTGGCCATGAGACGCTCGCGATGCTTCTCGACGGTCTTCGTGCCGAGGCCGAGTTCCGCCGCGATTTGTTTGTTGGCTTGGCCTTCGGCAATCAGTTGGAGCACCTCCATTTCGCGCGAAGTCAGGCGGTCTTTGCGCGGCTTCGTCCGTCCGCCTCGATCCAACGACTTTCGCTCGCGTTCGGGAAGACGCTTCGCCATGAACGGGCCGAAAAAGACATTCCCCTTGTTGACTTCCCGAATCCCCTCGGACAGATCGTGAGAGGAGGCCTGTTTGAGCAGAAATCCCACCGCTCCGGATTTCGTTGCGTGTTTGATATATGCGTCATCGCTGTGCGCCGAGAGGATGAGTATTCTGGTGCCGGGGACGGCTTTGAGAATCTCACGGGTGGCTTCCAAACCATTGAGCAATGGCATCGCGATGTCCATCACGACCACTGCAGGACGAAGTTTTTTGACCAGGGCGACCGCTTGGCGGCCATTTTCCGCTTCGCCGACCACTTCGAGGTCGTCTTCCAGTTCCAGCATCTTGCGAAAACCCTCACGCACGATTGTGTGGTCTTCGGCCAGCAGCACAGTGATTCGTTGCTTAGACATTCAAGTTTGATTCCAGCGGCATCACCTCGACACCGCTTTGTTCTGTAGGTAATAGACCATAGGCAAATGGCTGCGGGCTTTCCGCGGGATTACAAATTTGCAACCTGCGGGTGAAGAATTAAGCGGGAGGTGTGCCTACTTGATTGCATATTCACAACTAATTGATGAGCATTGTGTTACGCGCAATGCAACTCAGCTTTTGATGGGTCCGAATATTGAACGTGCGAAGTTGCGTCCCCTTTCTTGGTTGAAAACCCGTTTCATTTCGGATTTTAAGAAGCGGAATCTACCTCCCGCGCCGACAGAAGCTCGCGGGAGAGCAGTCGCAATTGTTCCTGCATGTGCCCCGATTGCCCCAGCAACTGGCTGTCATGGTGCTCGGTCTTTCTCAGTCTGGCATTCCAATCCATGCGCCGGTTGCATGCTGGCGTGCCACCGATTCAATGCAACGATGAGACGATTGTTCAATCTGATGCGCTGCCAATCCAAAGCAAAAATCGTATCATCGCTTCAATCTGTATACGGGGGTGAACACCCCATAGCGCCCACATTGTTTTTTTGCGACGATCGCCCCTCAGCATGTGAAACTTATGAAAACGGTTGAGCTTCTGGAACATCCGACCGAAGCGTTCGAGGTGGCCGTCGCCCCGGACGAATTGGAATACACTTTGAACATCGCGGGGATTTATCAAGATAGCGTGACCCGAGACTGGGCCATGCAGTCTTGTCACCGGGCGACGCAACTGGCTGGAGGGGAACGCGTCCAGAACACATGGTACAACACCAACTCCCTCAGCGATCCCGGGATTCTTCTGAACGCCGTTCGCGCCGCCGTCGCAGCCGATGTGATTGTGATTTCAGTCTATGCTGCGGATGAGCTGCCGCTTGACCTTTACGTCTGGATTGATGCGTGGTTGCCACGCCGGCTCTCGCGGCGAGGCGCCCTCGCCGCATTGGTGGGCGTCGCTCAACCGCTGGATTCTCCATCTGTCCGCACGCTCGAATATCTGCAAGCCCTGGCGCGCAAGGCCCAATTGGATTTTATTCCACAGCAGCGCGAGCGGCCAGCCGCATCCGTCGTTTCTTCCATGGATCTGATCACGGAACCAGCCAGCACCGCCGCGCAATCGCTCCAGGAACTCCACAGCCATCGCTGCGATGCCTACCGCCATTGGGGACTGAACGAGTAAATGGACAAATTGGTGGCATGTCAAACGTGCGGGCTGGTGCAGGAGGTGGACGACGTCGGGACTTGCCGTTGGAGGGTGCTGGCTAGGTGATCCGGGGTTTTGGCGGAAGGCGCTTGGAATCCATTGTCCTGCATGGTGAGCTGCATTGGCACTCCAGATGATATCGGCGGCCTGCTCGTTCAAATGGACTTTCACGAATTGCAGAATTCCGTCCCGGGTGACCCCAAGCCTGATGGGCTGACTGCGGCCCGGAATCCGCTATTATTAACAATGCGGGAGACCCCGAAACCTATTGTGATTCTTGCTTGACCAGACTCGGAGATTGGACGATTTTGCGGGCGTGATTTTGACCAAGATTCTGCTGTTGAAGGTCTTGCTGGGTTTGGGATTCGGTCTCATTATCCTGGCGTTGTTGTGAGGCGGTTCGGATACGTTTTTGATCCGCTATTTCTCATCTGCTGCGGGTTGTATGCCGCTAATCGCTGGCTGATAAAGCCGCATTGTCACATTGTATTTTTTTACTCGTGGTTCAATGACATCCTCCTTATTCCTTGCGCCCTGCCTCCTCTCTTGCTTGTGCATCGCTGGCTGAGGATCCGACCTGCGGGCGCCATGCCAACGGTCGGAGAAATTGCGGCGCATTGGGCGGGGTGGTCGGTGCTGTTTGAGGTAATCGGGCCGCACATCATGCGGACCACGGGAGATCCCTGGGATGTGGTGGCCTACGCGGGCGGGGCGTTGGTGGCGGCAGGCTGGTGGCGATGGCAGGCGAGAAGCCCGGCAAATTTCGATTTCCTGGCAGCGCATTATCGCTGGATGGAATGGGTGCTGGCGGGACGAAAATTGCAGCGATGCCGCGAGGCTTTTCTGAATTCGATTCCGCCGCCCAGGCGCGCGCTGCTGGTTGGAGAGGGGAATGGGCGTTTTTTGGCGGCATTGCGGCGTGCCTATCCGCAAGTTCAGTGCGTCTGCGTGGATGCGAGCGCGCGGATGTTGGAGCGGGCGCGGACGAGTTTGGAGGCGGCGGGGTTGGGGGTGGAAGGCATCCAATTCGTCCAGGCCGATATTTTGGAATGGACGCCTCCCGCGCGGGAATTTGATCTGGTCGCCAGCCATTTCGTCCTGGATTGCTTCCCGCCAGAGCAACTGGAAAGGTTGGTGGGACGTTTGGCGGGGGCGGCAAAGCCGGAGGCGCGATGGTTATTGTCGGACTTTTGCGAGCCGCCAGCGGGATTGGGTAAATGGCGGGCGCGGCTTGTTCTGGAGGCAATGTATCTGTTTTTCGGATGGACCACCGGCCTGCCTGCGGACCGACTCACCTCGCCGGACCCATCGCTGGTGCGACGTGGTTTTGTCCTTCGACAACGGCATCTGTTCGAGTGGGGACTTTTACACGCTGATTTGTGGGAAGGGAAATAAACTGACGACTTGGGTAATGGGTTTCTTTCCGGTTTTGCGCGGACCGCTTTTTCTTCGCCAGCAGGATCGAAACGCCGCTCAAAGCCATTGCTTGAGCGTGCTGGGTGAACCAGACATAGCCGGGTTTTCCATCCATCCCCCTGCGACGCTTTTCAGCCCAGTCCCGTCCATCCATGGAAAACAGCTTGGCGGTGGAGCGTCGCCTGGCAAACGGAACAAGGGACATTTTGATTTAATCCGTTTATTTGAAGACCGCTTTCATTATGATGTTGGCCGAACTTTGCAATGACAATGCTGTTCATTGAATTCAATTATGTGGAAACGGATAGCTCAACGGCCTGGTTTAAGACAGATCCCGGAAATCGGCGAAGGGGCCACCTATCTTCGGAAATGGGGACTCATCGGTATCCTGATTGGCGTCGGGGCCGGCCTGGGGGCGTTGGCGCTGATCTGGTGCATCAACTTGGTCAAACATTTCGTGCTTGGCACTCTGGTTGGATACATTCCTCCGCTCCCGGGCGGAGAAGGGGGTATGAGCCAGTATTCATTTCACATGAGCCGTCCCTGGATGCTCCCACTGGTCACAACCGCGGCCGGTTTGGTGGGTGGCTTCCTTACCTGGAAATTCGCTCCGCAGACCGCAGGAATTGGCACGAATGCCGCGATTCGGGCATTCCACAACAGCGAGAAGCTCAACTTCAAGACGTCGATCTTCAAGCTGATCACTTCGGCCATCACCATCGGCGGAGGTCTCACGTCTGGACGGGAAGGACCGATTGCCCAGATCGGTGCCTCCACCGGAGCCAGCATTGCCAACCTCCTGAAACTTTCTGCGCGGGAACGGAATATTGCCCTGGCTGCCGGGCTAGGCGCCGGCATCGCCGCGATCTTTAAGGCGCCGCTGGCCGGGGCCATCATCGCCGCGGAGATTTTTTATAAGGAGGATTTCGAAGTGGAGGCCTTGGTGCCCGCGTTGATCGCTGCCGTGGTCGGCTACACCATTGTCGGAGCCGCCACGGGATTTCAGCCAGTGTTCACCCCCCCGCCGCAGGCGACCCAGTTCGACCACCCGTGGACTTTGATTCTGTTTGCGCTGTTAGGGGTCGGCTGCGCTCTGTTGGCGCGGTTCTTGTTCACGGTCTATTTTCATCTCGAAAAGTTCTTTAAGCGTTTCCCTCTGTGGGTTGCCGCAGCCATTGGCGGTTTTTGCACCGGCATCATCGGTCTCCTGGTTCCTTCAGTGATTGGAACCGGCTATGGGTGGGCGCAATTTGCCATATCCCAAGACGTGCAGTTGTTGCCGCCGCTCATGCTGTTGCTGGCGGCGGTGGCTGAAATCGTGGGCGCATCCTTGACGTTAGGCTCAGGCAATTCGGGAGGTATCTTCGGTCCGTGCGTGGTCACCGGCGGCATGTTTGGCGGAGCCTTCGGTTATGGGGCAGCCTATCTCTTTCCGTCCGCGGTGACGCATCCAGGCACTTATGCGATCGTCGGCATGATCGCTTTCTTTGCTGCCGCCGCCAAAGCGCCCATTTCCACGATCATCATGATTTCCGAGATGACCGGTGGTTATGGGCTTTTAGGTCCGGCCATGTTCGCCGTGGTCACGGCGTTCATTCTTTCAGGGAAACGAACGATCTTTCCCGCCCAGGTCAACAGCCGTCTCGATTCCCCTTTCCATGCGGACGAGTTCGAGCCGATTGTGCTCCATCATGTCAAGACCGCCGATGTCATGATTCACCTCCCGGTCTATGTTAACGCGCATGCTTCCGCGAGCGACGCCATGAGTTTGATGGGAGATTATGGCTTGGCCAGCTTGCCAGTGGTGGAGCAGAGCAAGTTGTCCGGACGGGTTACGCTCCTGGCCATCCATCGGGTCGCCGAGACGGAGCGTCAAAACGTTCGGGTCAAGGACATCATGTCTGGCGATGGGTCCACGGCTTATCCGGATGAAGACCTTTTCACTATTCTGAAGCGATTTGCCGCCAAGGATGTCGGCAATTTGCCGGTGGTCGCGCGTGAGAGACCCGATTGTCCCATCGGGCTGATTACCCGCTCTGGACTCTGGGGCGCTTTGGAAACGGCCAAGGAAGAACGCGCCGGACGGCTCGCCAGGACAACAACGGAAGCGCAACCTAGCGCGTCAAGGTCGTCCGGCTAATGCTCCCCGCTGCACGTTCTGCAAAATCTTCTTTTCCACCGCTACAAAGGTGATGCCCCGGCTGGCACACATCGTTGTGAGCCAATTGATTTGAATTTTTCGACCACACACATGCGTCCAAGACTTGTGTCTCAGCATGGCCGGCTATGAAACGAATTGGGTTTCTGTTGTTATTGTTGATCGTTGGCGCGACATTCGTCCCGCACGCCAAAAGCGAGGATATCAGGTTTTATCTCCAGTTGGTTCGCGGCACCGACGAAGGGTCGCCGCCATTTTTGGACGCGCGGCCGGCAGGACCCAAATTGAACCAGCGGCTGCAATTGTTCAAATGGAAGCACTTCTGGGAAATCAAACGCAAGATAGTCGTTCTCCATATCGGCGGCAAAACGCGACAGCGCCTCAGTCCACATCGCGAGGTCGAGATTGAGATGGCGCGGTCCAACGAAATAACCGTTTCCATTTACTCGGACGGCAAGCTCACAGAGACAGGACGACAAGCGGTGGACGCGGTCTTCTACATTGTCGGCGGCAACTATCAGGACGGGCAATCGTGGTTTATTGTCGTGCGGCGCGACCAACCGCAGGATCCTGTTTAGAGTTGAATCCATGCAAAGCCGATGAAGGCATTGCTCTGCCCCAAGTTGATCGTGCAGCCCGACGATTGTGGCAGGCCAGCCTCGGCGTTTCGCGCAACCACGCAGCCAAAGTCCGCCCTTCCAGATAGCCGATGACGGGCAGGAAGTCGGACGTGAGACCGCCCCCTCCACCCGGCGAATGTGGTTGACCTCCCTAACAAGCTGCCTAGTTTTGACGCGTGGATTACCAACCCAATCCATGCATGATGCTGCCATTCGGGCTGTTGCTCGCCGCCATAGCCTTGGGACCGTTGCTCTTTGGCCAATGGTGGAGCCGTCATTACGGCAAGACCGCTCTCGCCCTGGGCGCGGTTACCGTGGGCTACTATCTTCTTTTCCTCCCGTCGGCGGCTACCCTGACCGTCGCCCGCTCGGCCCATGAATACCTGGGATTCATCGCCTTGGTCGGTTCGCTCTTTGTCGTCTCTGGCGGCATTCACATCAGTGCCAATGACGAAGCCACGCCGCTGACCAATGTCCTGTTCCTGCTGGTGGGCGCGTTGCTAGCCAACCTTCTGGGAACCGTTGGCGCGTCCCTGCTGTTGATCCGACCTTGGCTGCGCTTCAACAACCGTCGCCTTGGCAGCCATCATGTGGTCTTTTTCATCTTCATCGTTTCGAATGTTGGCGGCTGCCTGACTGCCTTCGGCAATCCACCGCTTTTTCTGGGCTGCCTGATGGGTGTTCCGCTTTGGTGGGTAGCGGAAAAGTGCTGGCCGATCTGGCTGTGCGGCGTCGCGTTTTTGCTTACGCTATTTTATTTTGTGGACCGCCGCAGTTGCCGCTTTGTGCCCGCTCTGTCCCCGTCCGACTCGCACCGCGCTTGGCGCGTGGAGGGGCTTTGGAACCTGGTCTTTTTGGCCATCATTCTGGCGGCCGTTTTTATTTCGCGGCCAATCTTTTTGCGCGAAGGACTGATGTTCGCCGCCGCTGTCGCATCCTACTTCACCGCCGGCCAATCGGTGCATGAGGCCAACCACTTCGATTTTCATCCGATCCGGGAAGTGGCCGTTTTGTTTCTGGGAATATTTGCCACGATGATGCCCGCGCTGGACTGGCTGCAGGCCAACGCCCGGGCGGTGCTGGGCGCTGATCCGTCGCCCGCCCTTGTTTATTGGGCTTCCGGCACGCTTTCGAGCGTGTTGGACAATGCGCCCACCTATCTGAGTTTCCTCAGCGCCCTTTTCGGCACCCAGGGCCAGGCGCTTGGGCATCCGGTGGAAATGGCCCGGATTCTTGCCCAAGGCCGTCTCAACCATTCATTGGCCGCACTGAGTGTCGCGGCTGTCTTTTTCGGCGGATGCACTTATATCGGCAACGGGCCGAATTTCATGGTCAAAGCCATCGCCGAACAGCACCGTTTGCCGCTGCCCAGCTTCTTGGGTTATATTTTTAAATGGACGATTCCGGTTATGTTGCCTTTGCTCATCATGGTTTGGTTGATCTTCTTCCGGTAACTGTGACCCAACGCGGAGGCAGCGCCAGTGTTGCACCTTTATACAAATTCCTGGCATATTCATGCGTCGTGCATGCTTATCGCTGATTTATATGAACTCGACCCGCAAAACCGGTCCTGCCTCTGTTCTCAGGGTTTTCCAATCGAAAGACCAGACAAGGGCGTTCTACAACAAAATCAGCCGCTTTTATGATTTGATGGCCGAGCGCAGTGAAGCCCCCATGCGCAAGGCGGGATTGGAGTTGTTGCACGCTCGCGCCGGAGAAAGCGTTTTGGAAATCGGTTTCGGCACTGGACACAGCCTCGTCGCGCTCGCGAGAGGCGTCGGGCCTAAAGGCACCGTGTTCGGCCTCGATTTGTCCGATAAAATGCTTCAGCGGGCAAAAACGAGCCTCGCCAAGTTCAACCTCCTCGCACGCGCCCGGCTGCGCTGCGCTGACGCGACGCAACTTCCTTACGAGGCCAACAGCATGGACGCGGTGTTCATGAGCTTTACGCTGGAATTGTTCGATACGCCGGAAATTCCGACGGTGTTGCGCGAGTGCAAGCGCGTCCTGCGGCCGGGCGGGCGCATCGTTGTGGTGGGCATGTCCAAAGACGCCAAACATGACCCGCTGGTCGGTGCTTTTGAATGGACGCATGAACACTTCCCAAACTTTCTTGACTGCCGCCCCATCTATGTGCGGGTGGCGCTGGAAAAGGCGGGGTTCAAAATCGAAAGCGCGCTGATGAAGCACATGTGGGTTCCCGTGGAAATCGTCCGTGGCGCCAAAGTTCCGTAACGGGACGGATCGGGGTCGCCACAGGCGCTGCATTCGCGCCTTTCGATCATATATTTCTAAAACCACCGAGTGCCAAGCCTCCTGCGGTAGTGCTGGTCTTGGAACTTCCTGCAATGGAATCGATGTAAGTTAGAACCGGGCGCGTGTGTTGCAGTGCGACCAGTTGTCCCTGTCCCTCCACTGGTTCCCGGACTGGCATGACGGGCCATTCCTCCTGTGTACGGAATTGACATGGGGGTAAAACACCTTATGGCAAACGCCCACGTCGGCGCGTAAGGTGCCATGGTTGGATGCTTATGCAAGAATGAAAGAATAGTATGATGATTAAGAACAATGCAGTCGTGGCGATTTACAAATCCCACATCGAAGCTGAAGCTGCCGTCAAGGAACTGCAGCACTCCGGTTTTGACATGAAGAAACTCTCGATTGTCGGACGCGACTTTCACACGGATGAAAACGTGGTTGGCTACTATAATGCCGGGGACCGGATGAGGTACTGGGGCAAACTGTGAAGTGCTCCCCATTGCCTAGACAATTTTTTGGGTGATGTTAGATGGTGCAATTCTTGGTCAACCTGTGACGTCATTAGCAAGTTAAAGAAGCAGGGGGGCGAGCTGCGAGCCTTAGCTCGCGCCCCCCTGCGGCCCCATTTGCAGTTGACAGCCAGTTTCATCGGGCCGCGAAATGCACACTTTGGGGCGTGCGATAATCCAACGCTTGATGGATGCGTTGGTCGTTGTAAAACGGGAAATACAGGCCCAAGCCATGACGCGCTTCCGGCACGTCCTGGTAGTCCTTGAGAAACACTTCCTCGTACTTGACAGTGCGCCACAGCCGTTCCACAAAGATGTTGTCGAAGGCCCGCCCGCGCCCGTCCATGCTCAGGCGCACCTGGGCGGCCAACAGAGGCGCCTGGAAGGGCGCGCTGGTGAATTGCACCCCCTGATCGCTGTTGAGGATCTCCGGTCGCTGGGTGGCCATCGCCCGCTCCACCACGGCCACACAGAAATCGGCTTCCAAGCTGATCGACAACTCCCAGGCCAGCACGTAACGGCTGTACCAGTCGAGGACCGCCGCTAGGTAAACAAACCCACCCCGCAGCCGAATGTAAGTGATGTCGATGCTCCAGACTTGATTGGGCCGCACGATGGCCAGACCCTTCAGCAAATACGGGAAACGCTTGTGCTCCAAGGGGTTGAGACTCAAACGCGGCTTGGGATAAACGGCCATCAAACCCATGGCCCGCAGCAGCCGCCGCACCCGTTTGGGACCCACCGCATAGTGCTGCAAGCGCAGCCACATGGTCATTTTGCGCACCCCGTAAAAGGGGTGTCGTGTATATTCCTCGTCCAGCAAGCGCTGATAGAAAAGGTTCTCCGCCGACTCCGGGACCGCTTGGTAATAATAGCTGGCCACAGCCAGGCCCAGCAACGCGCATTGGCGCCGCACGGACAATTGAGAATGATGGGGTTGAATCCATAATCGTCGCCTATCAAGCGAACAACTCATGCTTTTTTTTTAGCCAATCCAACTCGACTTTCATTTGCCCGATCTCCTGATAGAGCCGGTCCCGCAACTCCAGTTCCTGGGCCGCATCGCGCTCGACGCCGCCGCTGAACAGATCGACCGCTCCGGCCACCAGCCGTTGCTTCCATTGGACAACTTGGGTCGGATGCACTTCAAAATGCCCGGCCAATTCGTTGAGCGTGCGCTCCCCTTTAACGGCTTCCAAAGCCACTTTTGCTTTGAAGGCCCCGCTGTGCTTTTTACGTGGTCGTTTCATATATTTCTCTCGATGGTATTATTGTTCCTTCTGACTCACCATCTAAACCACCTGTCCAGTTTTCGGGGAGCACTATACTGGGAGCCTTTTGGGGTGGAATTTGGGGATTGTTGTTCGGTTCCGCGTTCTTTTTGATTCCAGGTATAGGACCGTTGCTGGTGGCAGGGCCGCTGGTCAGTTGGATCGTCGGAGCGTTGGAAGGCGCAGTGGTGGTGGGTGGTCTGAGTGCGATTGGCGCCGGACTCTATAGCCTGGGCATCCCCAAGGACAGCATTCTCCGATACGAGACGGCACTGAGGACCGGCAAGTTCATTGTGATCGCCCACGGTTCCTCGGCTGAAACCGCTCAGGCACAACAGATCATCAAAAGCACCAACCCTGAAAGATTGGAGGAGCATCAGCCTTCACGCGTCAACCCTGAGCCGTGCCTCGCGAGTGCATAATCTGGGTGAACGAAATTCTCGATAAAACGAAAGACACCAGTATGAGGAACACATTATGGGCGATTGCCTTGTTTGCCATCGCGGCGTTGGCGGCTGGCTGCAAACCGTCGGAGGCGCAATCCACCTCTCAGCAGCTTGACAACGTCAAAACCGAAACGAAAGCAGATGTGCAGGAGATGAAGGATTACGCCTTCGCACAAAGGGCTGAGTTCGCGGTAAAAATGCAGGGCCAGTTGGACGCGCTCAATAAAGATATGGATGCGCTCGCCACCAAAATCGAAAGCTCTAGCGATACGGTCAAGGCGGAGGCCAAACCCAAACTCCAAACGTTGCGCGACCAGGCGGCCCTGTTGAAGAAGCAACTGGATGAAACCAGGAACGCGACAGAGTCCTCCTGGGACAGTGTCAAAGCGAGCTCCCAGAAAGCCTACGATGCCTTGAAGGACGATTTCCAGCAGGCGCGCCGGTGGGCGAGCGATAAAATCGCCCCCTGAGGTCAACTGGGCTAAAAGCAAAAGGCAAACAACACAACAAATGAAAGTAATCTTGCTATGAAAATGACCGGCCTATTCTCACTCTTCGCCGCCACCGGCGCCATGTTAACCTGCGGCACATTGTTGCGCGCATCCGATATGGATGGCCGTATTGAATCGTCCGCAGCGAAGTCTTACGTTTTCAAAACTTATCTCACGAACGATTCCATCAAGACCGAGTCCAAGAACGGCCATGTCACGTTGACCGGAACTGTCTCCGATGCGAAGGATAGGTCCCTGGCCCAGGATACAGTGGAAAATCTGCCCGGCGTCAAAAGTGTGGACAATCAACTGAAAGTCAGCGGGCCACAACCCGCCGAACATTCTGACACTTGGATCAGCATGAAGGTAAAATGGGCGCTCCTGTTTCATCGCAACGTGAGCGCCACCGGAACCGACGTGTATGTGAAAGACGGCGTCGTCACCTTGGAAGGCAAAGCGAGCAGCCTGGCGGAAAAGGAACTTACCACCGAATACGCCAAGGACGTTGAGCATGTCACAGCGGTCAAGAATGACATGACGATTGCCAAGACTGTGACCACGCCCGGCACCACTACGGGCGATAAGGTTGATGACGCCTCCATCACGGCTGAAGTCAAGGCGGCGTTGCTCTCGCAGCGTTCGACCTGCGCCTTACAGCCCAAGGTTTCAACAAAGGACGGCGCCGTTACCTTGAGCGGCATTGCCCAAAACGACGCCCAAAAGAGCCTGGTCACCAGGCTGGTCACCGACCTTAACGGCGTGATAACTGTGATCAACAACATGACCGAGGACGCCTCCATCACGGCTGAGGTTAAGTCGGTGTTGCAAGCGGAGGGGGCGACCAGCGTTTTACATATTACAGTTTCGACGACCGACGGAGTCGTTTCCTTGAGCGGCATGGCCAAGAACGATGCGGGCAAGAGTCTCGCCGCCAAGCTCGCCACCGATATCAACGGTGTGACCCGCGTCATCAACAACATGACCGTCGAGGTCGCGGCTGCATCCAACAACTAAATCGCATATTGCGGTTGGCTGGCCCCAAAGGGCGCCGCCCTCAGTGATGAAAATAGACTGAATGGAAGAGTATATGTTATACAAAATTGCGGTCGGATTGGTCGTTCTATGGTTGCTTGCCCTACTGGGCGGTTACGTTTTGCACGGATTCATTAACATCCTCCTTGGGCTTGCCGTCATCATTGCGCTCATCGACGTTAGACGCAAACGATCAGTCCAAGAGGATATTAACCGAAACACGAGAACTGGAGAGGCGAGATGAACACCAGAACGATTGTTGCAGTCCTGCTAATCATTTTAGGCGTTGTCGCACTTGGTTACTCGGGCATCGCCTTCACGACCCCGGGAGAAGCAGTCGATTTCCGCGGCCTGCGCATTCTTCAGACCACCCACCATTACTTTATCCCGCAGGCGGCCGCGGCTCTTGCACTCATCGGCGGCGGGATCGTGTTGCTGTTTATGAACCCCAAGAAGGGCAGATGAATGCCCGACGGCATTTGCATGAAAACAAAAGATGACGGCAAATCCTTTCAAGTGGATCGTGTATTGCATGGGAAGGGCAGCAAACACCTCGGGCTGCTCGGCATGAGGGAATGCTTGGAAATGGTCGGCGGCAGTTTTGAGGTCGAGTCCGGCCCAGGCCATGGAACCTCCATTACTGCCAAGATTCCGTCCTGCAAGGCCGCGCGGGTGGAGGCACCCTTGATGGATTCCGCAGGAACCAAACTTGAAAGGCTATGAAACGAATCACTGTGTTGCTGGCGGACGATCACACGATTGTACGAGAAGGCTTTCGCAAGATGCTCGAGATGGAGGACGATTTGGAAGTGGTCGGCGAAGCGCAAGACGGACGACAGGCAATCGCCCTCGTCAAAAGGCTTCGCCCCGAGGTTGTGTTGATGGACATCGCGATGCCCCTGCTCAATGGTTTGGAGGCCACCCGCCAGGTCGTCAAGGATTTCCCCGCCACCAAGGTGCTCATGCTCTCCGCGCACAATGACGACGCTTATGTCAAAACCGCGGCGGAGTCGGGTGCGGTGGGGTTTCTGCTCAAACAAACCTCCGCCCACGACGTCTGCCGGGCGATTCGGGAAGTCCAGAAGGGAAACACCTTCTTCAGTCCTTCTGTTTTCAAACGTCTCGATCTGCTCAAGCCGATAACACCTGATGGCGCGGGAGTGTTCCATAAGAAAGCCGCCCAGTTGACTTCGCGCGAGAGGGAGGTGCTCCAGTTGATCGCCGAAGGCAACGCCAACAAGGAAACCGCGGCGGAACTGGGCATCGGCATCAAGACCGTCGAAAAGCACCGCGAGCATCTTATGCAGAAGCTCGACATCCACGACACCGCCGGTCTCACCCGCTACGCCATCGGCGCGGGCATTATCGAGAGCAGCGTGCAGTTGACCATCGTCTGAGGCATAAATAGAAACCTACTTTGAAGCATGGCCCGCGCCAACGACTCTGTCGTTATATGGGGTGAACACCCATAGCGCCCACATCGCTTTTCGGTCATGATCGCGCTTCAGCATGTGAAGCGTATGAATGCGACTGAGCTTCTTTCGGACGAAGTACCCGTTGCCCCGACTGTATCGGAATATGCCTTAAACATCGTGGGAGTTTATCAAGACCCGCTGACCCAAAGCTGGGGTGCCAATGTGTCGCTTGGCAACGCAACTGGCCGGAGAGGAACACGTCCGAGACACATGGTACGACGTCCGTTCCTCGGACGATGTCCGGATCCTTATGGATGCTGTTCGCGCCGCCCTGGTAGCCGATCTGATTGTGGTCTCGGTCGAACCGCAAGATCCGCAATCCTCCCGCACGCGTGACTATCTGCAAGCTGTGGCGCGCAAGGCCCAATTGGACTTTATCCCGCTCTTCGAAAGCCGTCTCCATGGGGAGGTTCTGAACAGCGAGGTGTAAAGACCTCTCTCCCCAGCTTGTTCTTCGCGGGGGAGAGGGAGATTTGCTAGCGATTTCAAGGACAGGTTTTGCGTCGGTAGGATGGGCTGTTTCCAGGGAACAGGCCACCTTCAGAAGCGAGTTTCTCCCGCCAAATGGGTTGGGCACGGCTTCTCTGGCCAGTGGATCCGGTATCCAACGGCCGTCCACCACCAAACAGCATTCCTAATTGCCATGCGGCAAGACCGTTTCCTTCAGCCAACGACCGTTCCCCAAAGGATGCATGGCCTTGGCTTTGTTTGGGGTGCCAGTTGTTGCATGTGCCCACGACGCAAAGGCAAGCTTGCTGGAGACGCTCGCTCTCCTCCTGCACTTCCACCCTCAACAGTTCGGGCCGGTTTTCCCCGATAGTCAACAGCCGCCGCGCAAAACGTTTCGAGATCGTGGCCAGTTTCCCGAAGCTGGCCGTGGATTCTGCCGCAACCACATCAATCGCGTTTGCAGGCGCACCGGCGGGCGACAAGAAAGCCGATGAGCGCACCGACACCCAAGGCGATGGCCATGGCTTGATAGGGATGCTCATGCACGGCTTCGTCAGTCGCTTTCGCGGCTTGGACCGCCTTGTCGCGGACACGTCCCGCGATTTCCTTGGCGCGTTCCAGCGCGGCGGCGAGACGTTTGCGGGCTTCCCCGACTTTTTCTCCAGCCACATCGGCGGTGGCGGCCATCAATGCTTGCGCGTCTTCGGCCAGTTGGCCCATGTCACTACTACTTGTATGTGTTTGTTTTTCCATTTCGTTTCTTTCTTTCTTTCTATTGGTTAATCTATTCCCCGCTCCGCTGCCGGGAAAGCCAGGGCCGGGTCCGGACGCCCTTTTTCTGTATTATGATTGACTGAGATTTTAGAGGCTTCGATCCGGATGTAATGCAGCACGACCGGCGCGAGCACCATGCCGGTGATCCCCATGAGCCTTTCGCCCAGCAACAAAGCCAGCAGCGTCAGCCAGACGGAGGTGTGGATTTTCGTCCCGATGATTTTGCTGTTGAGGAGGTATTCCAATTGGTGAACGAGAACCAAAAAGGCCAAGGCCCACAATCCCTTGGCCGGCGTGACCATGAACCCAATGGCCACCACCAAGGTGTTGCTAATGAGGTTGCCGACCACCGGGATAAGGCCGCAGAGAAAAGTGACTCCGACCGCCACCACCAGGTGCGGAAGGCCCATGCAGGCCATGAAGATTCCCGTCAGCACGGTGTCGATGGCCGAGATGGTGAGCTGGGCTTTCATGACCATGTCAAAGCTGCGGTAAAACGTGGCGAAACGCTGGCTGATTTTTTCGCAGCAGAGGGAATACAGATTATGGCGGAGGGCGCCGAAAGGGTGATCCTGTTCCAGCCGCGGATTGAGAAACAATCCAATCGCCACCAGGCAGCCGACCACCAAGTACACAAACTGGGTGGTGGCCCCGCGCGCGAAGTCCGCGAAGTTGCCCAGATTGCTCGCCTGGCTGCGCGCGAACTCGAAAGCCCTGTCCTTCAAGCTGTCCAGATCGGTGAAGGGAAGCTTGATTTTGTGGTCGGTGGCCCAGCGAATGATGACGGGCACGGCCTTCTCCGCGATGTTGGGCAGCGCCTGGACTGTGGCGTGGATAAAATAGGTGAGCGCATAAGCCAGACCGGCCAGCAGCACCAGAAAGATGGCCACCGCCAGCCAATTTCTCCGGGGCTTGATAAAGTCCAGCTTGCTGATGACGAAATAGGAAAACAACACCGAGAGCAGCAGCGCGCCCATGTGCAGCCATCCCGCCAGTACCAGGACCAGCAGAATGAAAGCAAAGGAAATGCGATTGGGCTGTCTCATGCAGGCGGCTGAATTGGGGGTGCTAACGGATCCAGGACTGGGCGATGCTGGATGTATCGCTGGCGAGTTGTGGGATGGGCTTGTTTTCATCGGTGACGTCATCCCTAACCAGTTGGTTGCGGTCGAACGCGGTGGGCGTAGTTGGAGGCGTGCGTGTGGCCGGCGACGCAGTCGCGAGCGTAGTTGATGAGATGATGGGCGACCATGGCGATTTGGAAGACGTTTTCGAGACGTCCCTGGCGCAACTGGGTCCAGAACATGGACCAGAACTCGGCGCGGTAATCGGCCTGGAGGCCGGCGCGCCGGATCAGCCGGTTGAGAATTGAGAACGCTCGGAGGAGGTTGCGCGGCGCGGCTTGAAGGAGCGGGTGCCTGGGGCGACGACGGTGGGGGTAGGTCCTTTTGGCCTGTGTGGCGTAACGACGGTAAAGGGCCTTGGGCTCGTAAGCCTCGGCGATAACCCGCCGCCAGTTGGCCACCACTTGCTCGTAGGGCTGAAGGAATTGGATGTTGGAGTCGCGATGGGCGTCGCAAACAATCCGCCCCGCTTCCTGCAGGCGCTCGTAGAGCGGGGTCTTGGGCAGCGCGTAGAGGATGTTGACGGTATTGATAGGCGCCTGGGAGGCGCGGATGAACTCGGCGATGGCCAGTGGGGTTTGCTCAGTATCGGTGTCGAAACCCATGATGAGGCCCGCAGCCACCTCGATCCCGTAACCGTTGAGCGTGTCGATGACATCCAGGATTGGCCTTTGGAGGTTGACGGTTTTCTTAATGGCGCGCAGGGCGCCGGATTCGGGCGTTTCGACGCCGCAAAACACGTTGGTGAAAAAGGCGTCCCTCATCAGCGCCAGAATATCCGGGTACTCCGCCAGGCGCAGGGTCGCCTCACAGGCCAGGCGCACCTGGCCGTCCCATTTATCCTGCCAGGCCACCAAGTGTTTGAGCAATTCCCGCGTGGCCTGGGGGTCGCCGATAAAATTGTCATCCACAAAATAAATCGAAGGCGTGCCGGCCGCGGCCAGGAAATCCAGCTCGCGGATGATTTGCGCCGGGTTCTTATGGCGGGGACGGCGCCCGTAAAGAGCGGGGATGTCGCAGTAGTCGCAGGCATGGGGGCAACCACTGGAGAACTGTACCGTGCATAAAAGGTAGTTGCGGACATTGATCAGGTGATAGGCGGGCATCGGCCACTCGGTCATCGGCAGGCGTTCGACCGTGCGGAGGATAATCTGTCGCGGGCATCGCTCGGGGGCGCGGTCGATGAGTTCGAACAGACGGCGTGTGGCGTCACCCACTTCCCCGCAGTGGATGATGTCGGCGTCGGGATACCATTCCGGCGCCGAGGAGATCGACGGGCCACCCAGCACGACTGGTCGGCCAGCCCGGTGCGCGCGGACGATGACGTCCTGAATTTGTTCCCTCTGGATATGCATGCCAGTGGTGAACACGACGTCGGCCCAGCGCAGGTCGTCCTCGGTGGCGGGCCGGACGTTCTCGTCGATGAACCTGATTTCCCAGCGGGCCGGGGCCAGCGCGGCGATGAGGAGGATGCCCTGCGGAGGCATGAATGCCTTGACCGATCCCATCAGCGGAAAAGCGTAGTTGAACGTGGCAAACGACCAGGCGTACTCCGGGAAGAGGCACAGAATCCGGCGCGTATGCTGGGGCGTGAATTGAAAAGTGGAATCCGGCGGCGTCATTTCACTTTGGTTGGTGCGGAGCTGTTTCATCACTCACCGCCTGCGCCTGTAAATGAGCGAGGATTCAGGTAGCCTGCCAAGGCCATCACAGGAAAAACCTGGGGATAGACTGGATAATCCACGTATAAAATCCCGGGATGACCGGTCCCAACAACTGAAGCATCGCGCCAGGATTCCGACTCGCTCCTGGTTTCCAGAAGGTAATTCACGGCCTTGGAAACAGTATTCTCTTCGTGAAACTTCATTTCACAGAGAAACTCGAGCACCCACCCGGTTTGGGTCGGGGTGCTTGTCCCTCGTCCGTGATGGTCCTCATCGAGGTAAGACAGAGTCGATTCGCCGAAGCCGCCATCGGGATTTTGAAAACTCATCAGCGTCCGGGCAGCCATGCGGAGATAGGGCAATTGAGAGGATTCGCCCGCCCGCAGAAGCCCGGTTCCGGCCTGGGTGGTGCCGTAGAGGGTGTTGATGCCCCAGCGGCCTTCCCAAAGACCCGTGGCGGGATTCTGAGTCCGACGCAAAAAACGGACAGCCCGCCGGACGGATCGGGAGTGTTCCGCGGTCAATCCGTAAGCTCCGAGCCCTGCGAGCACATGGCCCGTGTTGTCGGCGGAACTGCCATCAAACAACTCGACCGAATCAGTGAGGTCCTTGGTAAACAGCTTTGCCACGCGACTCCCAATGTTGTCCTGGTCAAAGGCCCCCCAGCCACCGTCGGAGTTTTGTCGCTTCAAAAGCCAATGGAGTCCTTGCTTACGGGATTCCGCTGCTCCCTTTCTGCGAGTCAATGGCGCCATCTTCTGTAGAAATACCAAGGCCCTGGATGTGTCATCTACGTCCGGGTATTGCTCAAAGTCCCGTCCGTAGGGAAAGCCTCCTTCGGCCGTCTGCGTTTCATAGAGATTGTTGGCCGCAAGAATCAGCGGATCGCTCTTTTCCCCGGCTTGGGCCAGCGCTTGCGCCGCCAGAATGGTGTCCCAGACTCCGCCGTCCATCAGGCAGCCGAGGTAGTTCCCCTTTCCATGGTCGAAATACAGTTGATCTGCGAACCCGAGTCCGCGCTGGATCGCTGCTGGAATGGTGGGAAAGCGCAAGGGATGCTTCCGGTAAAAATGGTCCAGCGCCGCGACGCTGAACAGGGTCGAAACCGTATATCCGCCCCAGCTTCCGTGTTGCCGCTGCTGCCGCAGGATTTTGCTGACCATGAATCCATCATACCAGGCCGAGGGTTCGTTTTCCTTTTCGTGCGACTGCCAAGGCTGCCCGGCATAAAGTTCGCCCAAGTCAAGCTCCGGCCCGAAGGTCCCGCGGATCTTGCGCGAAACACGATTGTGGCGCAGGTAGGCCATGGGGATCAGGTGAGGGATGACCCATTGGGAGAATTGCCGGTAGTTGAGCGGGAGCGCTTCCAGGAAAATCAGGTAGGGGATTTCGCTGATCTCTTCCCATCCACGCAATCCGAAAAGCGCCAGAAAGGTCTTAGTAAACTGATTGGTGGCATCGATTCCGCCAGCCGCAAGGATGAATCTTCTGGCGGCCTTCATGGCCGGTTCCACGTTGGCGACCGAGATGGAGGCTCTGAAGAACTTGAGCGCGGCATAGTTAAGCACGGTCGCATTGATGTCCCCGGAAGGAATCGTCGGGTCCCGGGCCTGCTTCCAGGAACCGTCGGCCAATTGGGTCTCCATGAGAATACTGGCCAGCCGGTTCAAATCCAACCGCGATGAGAATCCCCGGAAACGAAGCCACTCCAGGAATAGGGCATAGAGGGAAATGTAATGGGACCCCAAGTGGGCGGGAAAGCTCCAGCATCCTTGTCCGTCTTGTTGCTCTAACAGGCCTGCCACCGACTTCTTCAGAATCGGTTGTGCCTTTTGCTTTATTGAACACATAGAGATGCCAGCAGCGCGACGCCCAAGCTTCATCGCCGGAGTCAAGTCCCCTGTTTTGCCGCCTCGAGGTCAAAGTGATGGCGGACGTGCGCCACAATTTGCGGCTCGGTCATTTTGTCGGTCGTTTCCATCGTGACGATGTGAGCGCCGGTTTTCTCTTTCTCGAATCGTTTTTTCAGTTCACCCTTGGCCTCGCCGGGACCAAAGATCAAGACCGCTCCAGCATCACGAAGATAGGCAACGATCTCGTCGTAGTAGTGCGCGAGATACCCGATGTAGGCTCGCTGGCGCGAATCATCGGCAGGAACTTCCTGGTATTCAAACCGGCCAGTGGAAGGCTCACCGGTGCGCCGAAGCTGCTTTTGCACATTAGATTGGATGCGCTTTGTTTCTTCCCCGGTTTTTGACAAGACGACGACCAAAGCCTCTCGATGGTCAACCGAAAGACCCGCTTCGGCTTTCAAACTTTCACCATTATTTTTCCCATTTGTGCTTTTCATTAATAGGAGCTCTCGTGGGCTGCCACCTCATCTACCCAGTATCCTTGGCGATTGTAATGTTGATGCAGTCCGATCTCGTAATCTCGAGTCAACAGAGACTCCTCCGTGTATTCCGGGGACTGTTTGATGGCTTCGCGGGAAAGATTGACAAAGACCTTCCTCTCGCCCCAACTAACGCTCTCGATCCATTGCGGTGAAACCAGGACTTTTTTTCCGGGCAACCAGTTATGTGTATCGATGATGAGATAACGAATCGCCCAAGTCTCGTCATCGATGATGAAATCCTGCACGTGGCCGATTTCTCCGTCCAAGGCCTGGATGTGATGGCCACTCACACCGTAAGTGCTGCGCAGATGGGAATCCCATGCTTTCCCACCTTCGTTAGGTTCCCTCCGTTTTTCACGCTCACGCACAATGTACGGATAAGGTCCCCACCGGCAGGGGCCGCCCCAATACATCGGCCATCCATAATGCCCGTAGTAGGCCTGTTCGAATTGGTGGGAGACGGGCTTGTCGCTGTTCAAGGATGGGCTGTCCTCGATCTGCCGCTTGGTTAAATCGATGGTGATATGTTGCTCTTCCGCAATCACGGCCACCAGAGCATAAGGGGAAATCAGCACCTGCCTGCCCGTGAGCCAGTTTCCGGTGTCTGCGACCAGATAGCGAATGGTCCAGTGCCGGTCGTCGAAGTAGAATTCTTTGACCTTTCCAATTTCTCCGTCAAGACTGTCCAATTTGTAACCCGTTAGCGTTCCGGCTTTGCTCAGCATAATAGTTCTTTCGTCCGTTGCAGTTCGTTTTTGTTCGCTATTGGCGTCCGGCTGACAGCGTTTTTGAGAAATCAATTTCACCGCGGTCTTCACGGATGCCAACATTCAAAATGTGCGCCGCCGGGGGCGGCTTTGCTATGGGGTATAACCCTGCCTTTTCGATTTTTCCGTTGATTCAACCGCCAGATCAGGCGGCCTGCTTGAGCGCGTCGCTCTTGGCTGCAATCACGGCCATTAAGTCATTCCAGGATTTCACAAACGATTTGCGTCCTCGTCCTGAAGTTGCGCGGCCAGTGCATTCACATGGATGCCGGCCTTGGCAAACTGAGCCAGCGCCCCTTCGCAATTGCCATCGTCCGGCGCCATGATCGAGCCGAGGTCGCCATGATCGGCAAACGCCTTCAACGTTCCCTCGGACATGGTGTTCACCATGAAACGAGAGGCGAGCGCTTTGATGTTGAGAATGTCGGAGGCCTTCGGGTCTTTGGTGCCAGTGCTGGCCCACAACAAGCGTTGCGGCCGGCTGCCGGCATTGGGCGCACGCTGCCAGCGAGGGGGCCGTAACGAGTCAGGATCTCGTTGACTGAGGAAGACCGCCTGATTGCTCGGGCGATCGGCCACCAGTTCTCGCAAAACAGAAGCGGTTACTTTCCATAGTGGGCAACGTCGGATTTTCCGACCTTTCCCGTACAGCGTCGCAACCGGCATGGCGAGGTCCAAGTTCCCCACCGTTAACCGGCACGCTTCGCTGACCCGAACTGCTGAAGCTGGGACTCCAGGTGTCCCAGGCGACGGTGGCCAAATACATGGTGCCTCGTCGGCTGCGTCGTGGCCCCGGTTGGCGGGTGTTTCTGCGGAACGCGCTGGCGGTGCTGCGGGACAACCGTTTGACTGTGGAACTGAAGGAAGCTCGGGAGGAGTTGAGAGCGCCGTGGCCTTGGCGCCAGGGGTTCAGTTACGGTTCGGAGGCTAGGCTGATGGTTGGCCCAAGGAGCGGTCGTTCGGTTTTGGGTAGCACTAGCCCGGGATCGGCATCCGTTTTTGCCAGTATGGATTCGCGCGGATGCCCAAGGTCCGAGCCGGCCAACGCTTTTGGAATCATTGGCATAGCTGGACTGGCCAGAGACTTGTCCGTCCAACGCTGGCCCGCTTTCTTGCCCATCAGGTTCTGTCCCAGTGGAGATTGAGGCGTAATCACGGTGATTTCCTTGCGCTGGCGTTCAATCTCCAGGCCGCCATTCTTCGGCCCGATGAAATAGAGGGAGCGCGCGCCGCCAGCATCCAATTCCAATAGGGCGGTCAGATCAATGGGTTCATCGACGGCGAAATCCCTGGTGGTCAGGGCTTCGTATAGTTTGATGGAATCCAGTATCTCCTTCGCCTGCCGGGCCTGCCCGCCGGCCAGATAAGCCGCTTCGAGTTCGCGGGTGTCGTATTTGCTTTCCGCCTTGCTGCTTTCGTGGGTGGCCTCGGCGTGAGACGACCGGGCGGGCAATCCCATGCTCCCGACAGAATTGGCCCAGCTTCTGCCGATTAAATTCCAGCTTTATATTGCAGTTTTAGCACCGTATGCCAGGACCGTCAAAAAACCAATTCCTACAGCTACGCGTGACCGTTGGCCCAAAATGCGCCACGTTCCTTACCAACTTGTAATGATTAGGAAAGGGTTCTGTCATCCGGCTGTTGCATATTGTTCGCAGTTGAAGAATTAACAACTGAAACAGAATTGCAAATTATGAGATTAAATGGTTTATCTAAAAACATGGCCGCCCTTCTGCTGGGCGGCTCAGTCCTGGCTGGCACGAGCGCCGTGGTCCTCACGGTTCATGCCAGCGACCAGGCTTCGAAGGCCAAATCCATTGGCCTTGTCGTCGATAATCAGCCGCTGGCCAATGAAGTCAAAATCTCCACCAGCTTCGCCCCGATTGTCAAAAAAGTCATCCCCAGTGTCGTCAAAGTCGAGGTCAGCATACCCGGCAAGGAGACAGAGGTTGACCTGCCGGATAATCCCCTCCAGCGCAAGTTTTTTGGCGACCAATTCGGCGGCGGACACCAAAAATTCATGACCCCGCCTCAAAGCGGTGTCGGCTCCGGTGTCATCGTCACCAAGGATGGCTACATCCTGACCAATAACCACGTCGTCGATGGCGCCAACGAAGTCAAAGTGACGCTCACCGACGGACAGGAACTAAAGGCCAAAGTAGTCGGGCGGGACCCCAAATCGGACTTGGCCGTCATCAAAATTGACGCCAAGGACCTGCCGGCCATCACCTTTGCCGACAGCAGCCAGAGCGAAGTGGGCGACGTGGTGCTGGCCATCGGCAATCCGTTCGCCATCGGGCAATCCGTCACCATGGGCATCATCAGCGCCACGGGGCGTGGGGGTGTGGGCATTGAGGATTACGAAGACTTCATCCAAACTGACGCAGCCATCAATCCGGGCAATTCCGGCGGCGCGCTGGTGGATGCGGAAGGCCGTTTGGTGGGCATTAACACCGCCATCTACAGCCGCAGCGGTGGCAACCAGGGCATCGGCTTCGCCATTCCGACTGATCTGGCCCGAGGCGTGATGGTCAGCCTCATCGAGCACGGCAACGTGACCCGTGGCTATTTGGGCGTGCGCATCCAGGATGTGACCCCTCTGCTGGCCAAGGAGTTTAACCTCAAGAACAACCACGGTGCCCTGGTGGGCGAAGTGGAAGCCAACGGTCCGGCCGACAAAGCCGGTTTCAAGAGCGGCGACGTGATCCTGGAGTTCAACGGCCACAAGGTCACGGACAGCCGTCATCTCCGGCTGGAAGTGGCCGAAATAGCCCCGGGAGAGAGCGTCGCGGTGGAAGTCCTGCGCAACGGTAGCAACAAGACTCTTGAAGTCAAGGTGAAAGAAGTGCCGGGCGAGGAGCAACTGGCCAGCAACTCCAGCGGGACCGACACCTTGCAAGGCGTCGGCGTGAGCGACCTGGACTCCCAGACCCGCCAGCAGTTGAACATTCCCGGCAACGTCAAAGGCGCGGTGGTGACCGAAGTGGCCCCCAATTCGGCCTCGGCCTCGGCCGGCCTCAACCCGGGAGACGTGATCACCGAGATCAATCATCATGAAGTCGCCAGCGCCAACGACGCCGTGCGTTTGACTGAGCACGCCAAGAATAAAACAACCCTGCTCCACGTCTGGAGCAAGGAAGGCAGCCACTACCTGGTGGTGGATGAGAGCAACGCAGGTTGAGCCTGCCGCGCTGGAGAACCTCTCCCGTATCCCGCCCAGTGCGGGCACGGGAGAACCTTTTGGTAATCCTAAATGCTGAAACGGGGAAACGAACTTTAGCATTCAGCAGGCACCGTGGAATACAGCTATACACCAGAGGCAAGTGTACCGGATGCTACATCCACAGGCAGTTTGCTCGCATTGGCGCTAGCATGATGCTGTTCTTCAGTTTAAATAAAAATAGGCGCTTAATCTTTCGATTAGTACTCCCATTCTTTCGGTATTATGTGGCCAGTTTTGTTATGTGGCCAAAAGCCCGGAACACCCTGCATCCACAGGGCGTTTAGCCCATTTCACGCCACATAATATTTTGGCTCAGACCGATTTGAGAAAGCCCATCAAGCCTTTCCGCGCCTGCCGCCGTTTATTGCTTTGCAACAGCGGAGCCTCACAGCGGGCCAGCGCTTCGGCTTTCATCAAATCTTCCTTGATACTCCGAAGCTTGCTTCGGTCTGATATTATCTTTGGGTTCGGGTTTAATGCCCCGGAGCTTGCTCCGGGGATGGTTTACTTTCAGATCGCTTTCCGGGTAAATGTGCGTCGTTTGAATCGACACATGGCCCAGCCACACACGAATCGTTTTCATATCCACTCCCGAGCGAAGCAGGTGCATTCCCGTGGTATGTCTCAAGCAATGCGGGCTGATTCGTTTGGCGCTCAAAGTAGGGGCTTTGCCCGCCGCCCGGCGCGCGTGACGCTCGATCAAGGTGTGGGTTGCTCAATGGGTCAACGTACGCCTTGTCGATGCGACCGGCAATGGCCATGCCGAGCCGGTTGTTCAACTCCTCTGGAACCTTGCTCAGGATAGCGACCTCCCAACGGCTGATGAATATCGAGGCCACAGAGCCGACCTGGGAATTGAGCCCGGGTGCGATGGTCCTGGCCGTGTCGTGTGCCAACAGCGGCGGCACCTCCAGCGACACCCATCCGTCCATAATGAACGGCTCATTTGATTCAATATTTGGAACTAGTCGTGCCACCCGAAGGTGGTATTCCAGCGACTTCAGATTGCGCCCCTTTTGGAGTGCCTCCGGGTCCAGCCATGGCGGTCGCAAAATTTAGCCGCCGTGAGCTGGCCTGGGCCGGAGCGCGGCAGGAGATTGCCTCGCGTTGTGACAAGAGATTTACCTCGCGACTGTGCTGGGCGGCCTGGTTGCAAAGGGCGTTGTTCAAACCGCCCGCGCTCGGGCCTGATGTTCCTGACCGCGCGTTCCAATTGGTTTTGGCGCGGGATTTTCGAGCGGACGCGGTGACGGTGACATGGGCGTTCAATAGGATAAACCATTATTAACCAAGCGTTTGAACTGCCCAATTGGAGAGGGGATAGGGGATAACACCCCATATCCTTTTGCCGGGCACAAGGGCACCTTTATAGGGGGACAATGTCGTCACCGCGGCATCGTCTTTTCGGCAGGCTTAATTAAGCGCCCGGCGCCGGAATTGGGCATTATATGGCTTATCCCAGGGTCGGCGGGCCGGACTGCAATGGCCAAACTGGATGAATTCCTGCGGTGAGGTTGGTTGCAAGAATCGCTTTCAATAGTCAGAAGAACATGCAGACTTTGCCATTGCGCTTTCAAGGCCGGAAGGCCGGATATGAGCGTTTGCGCCCAAGCGCGAGCGAACCGCCGTTGCGGGCCGAGTTGTTCAGTGTCGAACAATTGGCGTGCCATGCCAAAGCGGTCGCGGCCCATCATCAAACCGTCACCCGGAAGGGTTCCAACCGTCTGCTGTCCCGGTTGGACCAAAACGAGGACATCCTTAGGGCTTTCAATCGCGCGAGCCTGGCCGTTAATCCAAGCCGGCAAATCACTCCCGCCGCCGAATGGTTTCTCGACAACTTCTACCTGATCGAGGAGCAGATTCAAATGGCCCGGCGGCACCTGCCCCGGGGCTACAGCCGGGAGTTGCCTCGCCTCTCAAACGGCCCTTCGTCCGGACTTCCACGCGTTTACGACATCGTGCTTGAATTAATCTCGCACGTGGATGCACAAATTGATGCCGAACCTCTGAGTGCCTTCGTCGCCGCCTACCAAACGGTAAGTTCCTTGAATCTGGGCGAGTTGTGGGCCATTCCCATCATGCTGCGGCTGGGGTTGATTGAAAATCTCCAGCGCATCACCGACCGGTTGACCATCGGACGGGCAGATCGCGATCTGGCAGACTTATGGGTGGATCGATTGCAGGAAATGGCGGAGAAGGCCCCGTCCCAACTCGTGGTGGTGGTGGCAGACATGGCGAAATCCGATCTTCCTCTCTCCAGTTCGTTTGTGGCGGAATTCTGTCAGCGTTTGTCGCTCCGTAATCCGGTGTTGCATGTGGCGCGCAGTTGGCTCGAACAACGGCTGGTTGAACAAGTATTGTCCATCGAACAACTCGTCCAACAGGAGAGCCAAAATCAGGCCGCCGACCAGGTTTCCGTAAGCCACAGTATTGCCAGTCTTCGTTTCTTGAGCGCCATGGACTGGAAGGGGTTTGTGGAGACCCTGAGTCTGGTCGAGGAGACATTGCACTTAGACCCGGCCGGTGTTTACGCCAAGATGGATTTTTCAACCCGTGATCGTTATCGCCATTCGGTCGAGTTCATAGCCCGGCACAGCCAACTCTCGGAAGCGGACGTCGCGCGGCACGCCATCCGGCTGGCAGAGGACAGCGCCCGGCAAAAGGGGCGCCTAGACCGAACCGCGCATGTGGGCTTCTATCTGATCGACAAAGGCCGGTGCGTGCTAGCTCACACCGCCCATGTGCGCTGGCCCTGGCGAACCATCATCGAGCGAAGTATCCACCGTTTTCCGCTGACGTTTTACGCGGGCGGTATTGGAACGTTAACTTTGCTCGCGACGTTTGGGCTGATGCAGCAGGCCCGGCTGATCGAGACGCCAAGTTGGAAACTCGTTTTCTTCATCCCCATAATCCTGCTTTGTGCCAGCCAACTGGCTGTGGCGTTGATGAATTGGCTGTCCACGCTGCTGGTCAAACCCCGCCTGCTCCCGCGCCTGGATTATTCCTCCGGCATCGCTGCGGATTGCAGCACGATGGTGGTGGTTCCAACGATGCTCACGAGCTTGAAAGGCGTTGATCGCCTCATCGAGACGTTGGAGATTCATCATCTGGCGAATCGAGATGAACGCCTTTCCTTCGCTCTGCTGACGGATTTCCGCGATGCACCGGAGGAGATTCTGCCAGGAGATCAAGCGCTGCTCCAGCGGGCGCGGGCCGGAGTCGAAATGCTGAACCAGAAGTATCCTTCCGAAAATAAGACCCTCTTTTTCTTGTTTCATCGACCGCGCCTCTGGAATGCCGGAGAAGGCTTGTGGATGGGTTACGAACGCAAGCGCGGAAAGCTCACGGAGTTCAACGCCCTCCTCCGCGGCGGTTCGCGCAAATGCTTTTCCGAAATCGTGGGGGAGACGGCCATCTTGCCGTCCATCAAGTATGTCATCACGCTCGACACCGATACCCAATTGCCACGCGAAGCCGCCCGACAGCTCGTCGGGACTATGGCCCATCCGTTAAACCATCCGGTGTTCGACGCCGCCCGCGGGATAGTCGCCGAAGGTTACAGCATACTGCAACCGCGCGTGGGCGTGAGTCTGCCCAGCGCCCGGAGATCGTGGTTCGTGCGACTCTTTGCCGGCGACGCGGGCATTGATCCCTACACGCGGGAAGTGTCTGACGTGTATCAGGATCTCTTCCAGGAAGGCTCGTTTATCGGAAAGGGTATTTACGATGTGGATGCCTTTCAGCGAGCCCTGGCCGGGCGCTTCCCGGAGAACACCATTCTGAGCCACGACTTGCTGGAAGCGTGCCACGCCCGCTCCGCCCTGGTGAGCGATGTGGAACTTTATGAAGATTATCCTTCTCGCTACAATGTGGACATTGACCGGCGTCACCGTTGGATTCGCGGCGACTGGCAAATCACGCATTGGCTCCTGCCGCGAGTGCCCGGTTCTGACGCCCGTCGCATTGCCAATCCGCTTTCCGCTCTGTCCCAGTGGAAGATTCTCGACAACCTGAGGCGCAGCCTCGCCCCCGCTGCCCTGGTGTTTCTCTTGCTGGGCGCTTGGCTGCTCCTCCCCGAACTTGAGGGCCTGGGATTGCTGTTGGTTCTTGGGATTATCACCCTTCCAGGATCGTTGTCGGCGTTGGTCGATGTGTTTCGCAAGCCGGCTGATTTGCCGTGGGGGATGCATCTGCGGGCCGTGGGCGGGTCTTATGGCCGGCAACTCGGCCAGATCTTCCTTACCATGGCCTTTCTGCCCTATGACGCCTTCATCAGCTTGGATGCCATCGGAAGGACGCTGCTGCGCTTGCTTTTGACGCACAAACGACTCCTTGAATGGCAAACATCGAGCGATTCCGAACGGACAACTCGCGCCGATCTCTTCGGCTTCTATGCCACAATGTGGATCGCGCCGGGGGCCGCTCTGGCGGCCGGACTTTTCCTGGCCGCCGTCCAGCCCGCTCAACTGTCTTTGGCTCTGCCAATCCTTGCTCTCTGGCTTGCGGCTCCATGGATCGCCTGGTGGATCAGTCAGCCCATTGAATCTCCGGCGCCGACTCTGACCCCAGAGCAATTGGCCTTTCTGAGGCTGACCGCGCGCAAAACGTGGCACTTTTTCGAAACCTTTGTCACCGAACGGGAAAACTGGCTGCCGCCGGACAATTTTCAGGAAGTGCCCGCCCCGGTGATCGCCTCGCGGACATCGCCCTCGAATATGGGCTTGGCTCTGCTCGCCAATCTGGCCGCGTGGGATTTGGGGCATCTTTCGGTGGGCGGTTTGATGCGGCGCACGCAAGACACCCTTGCCACGATGCAACGGCTCGAGCGGTACCGCGGGCACTTCTACAACTGGTACGAAACCCGCACGCTCCAACCACTTCGCCCGCTCTATGTTTCCACTGTGGACAGCGGCAATCTGGCGGGACATTTACTGACCCTTGGCTCCGGACTCAGGGAACAGGCCGACGAAAAGATTTTCAGGCCCGAGATTTTTGCAGGTCTGCGCGACACGGTGGGGATTCTCCGGGATTTGGCCCGAGAAAACGCCTCGCTCACCAAGCTCGACGAAGACTTGAAACAACCGCCTTCCGATCTGCGCGCGGTGATTGTTTTTTTGGACAAGGCGACGGGCCAGGCGACTGAGATCGCTGCTTCGCTGGCGAACGAAAATGAAGAACTCAAAGGGTGGTCCCTCGCTCTGAAGCGGGATTGCGAGGCGCATTTGGCAGACATTCTTTTCCTGGCGCCGTGGCTGGCTTTGCCAACCCTGAGTCTTGGCAGCCGGCGTGGGGAGCGCCCGGCTCAGGTTTCCATTGTTGCAAATGAAGAAAAGATCCTCCTCACGCCTGCAGCCGCAGAACTGGAGGAGAAGATCGCCCAACTAGACCAAGCGCCAACCTTGCGAGAAGTTTCAATGTTTGAGTCATCGCTCTGTCCGTTGATCGAAGCGGCCTTGCAAGCCCTTCCCCTCCAACAGACCCAACCCCGGGAGGAAAAACAACGGCGTCATCTTGCTGAACTATTGCGCTGCCTGCGGGAAGCCAGCGACCATGCCCGCCAGAGGCTTCTTGCATTGGAAACTTTGGCCAAAACATGCGGCGAACTGGCCGCGATGGACTTTATTTTTTTGTTCGACCCGGCGCGGGATTTATTCTCCATCGGCTTCAACGTCACGGAACGCCGGTGTGACGCCAGCTTTTATGATCTGCTGGCCTCGGAGGCGCGCTTATGCAGTTACGTCGCCATAGCTCTAGGGCAGGTGCCGCAGGACCACTGGTTCTCCATGGGCCGTCTGCTGGTCGCTTCGCGGGGTGGGCCGATCCTGGTGTCGTGGAGCGGCTCGATGTTCGAATATCTGATGCCGCTTCTAGTCATGCCCAACTATGAGAACACTTTGCTCGATCACACCTGCAAAGCGGCGGTGCAAAAACAAATCGAGTACGGACATTTGCGCGGCATGCCATGGGGCATTTCCGAATCGGGCTACAATCGGACTGATGTTCATTTGAACTACCAATATCGCGCCTTTGGCGTGCCGGGTCTGGGTTTGAAACGAGGATTGGCCGAGGACTTGGTCATCGCTCCTTATGCCACGGCGCTGGCCCTGATGATCGCGCCGCAGCCAGCTTGTGAGAACCTGCAACGCATGGCGGTCGAAGGCCGCGAAGGCGCCTACGGTTTCTACGAAGCGGTTGATTACACGCCGACGCGTTTGCCGCCGGACGAAAAGAGCGCGACCATCCGCTCCTTCATGGCGCACCACCAAGGGATGAGCTTGCTGGCCTTGGTAAATCTGTTGCTGGATTACCCCATGCAACGCCGCTTCATGGCTTGTCCGTTGCTCAAGGCGGCAGATTTGCTCTTGCAGGAGCGCGTGCCCAAGACCTCCGCGAGTGTGCGCACCGAAGATTTAACATTGGCGGAATCGCGGATGCAGGCCGGAAGCGGCGAAGACGTCATGCGTGTTTTCACCAATCCCACCTCACCGGCGCCGGAGGTTCACCTTTTGTCCAACGGCCGCTATCACGTGGTCATCAGCAGCGCCGGTGGCGGCTATAGCCGATGGCGCGACCTGGCGGTCACCCGCTGGCGGGAGGACGCCACGCGCGACTGCTGGGGCACGTTTGTTTATTTGCGCGATCTGGCGACGGGAGAATTTTGGTCTGCCACCCATCAACCCGCCTTGCGCGCGGCCAAGGGCTATGAAGCCATCTTCACTCAGTCACGCGCGGAGTTTCGGCAACATCAGGCCGACTTCGAAATCCACACCGAGATCAGCGTGTCGCCGGAAGACGACGTGGAGTTGCGCCGCATCACGATCACCAATCGTTCCTCCGTGGCGCGCGTCCTGGAAGTGACCAGTTACGCGGAAGTGGTGCTCGCCACTCCGGACGCGGACGCGGCGCATCCCGCTTTCAGCAATCTCTTCGTGCAAACCGAATTCGCGCAGAAATCCTCCGCCATTCTCTGCACCCGCCGCGCCCGTTCCCAGGAAGAAAAGCCGCCGTGGCTGCTGCATCTCATGGTGGGTCAAGGAGGAGAACAGGGAGAGATCTCCTGCGAAACCGATCGTTTCAGATTTGTTGGGCGTGGCGGAACCTTGGCCAACCCGGCCGCGATGCAGAGCCTGTCGCCTCTGTCCAACACCGTCGGTTCCGTGCTGGATCCCATCGTTTCACTGAGGCGGACGGTCACTTTGCCGCCCCATGAAACCGCCATCATTGACTTGGTTCTTGGCGTGACAGAAAGCCGGGAAGCCGCGCTGGCGCACGTGGAAAAATATCAAAGCTCCCGCATGGCCGACCGCGCCTTCGATCTGGCCTGGACCCACAGCCAAGTGACGTTGCGCCAACTCAACGCCACGGAGGCGGAAGCTCAACTCTATGGCCGTTTGGCCGGCGCGTTGATTTATGCCGACCCCGCCCGCCGGGCCAACCCCGGCGTGTTGCTCAACAACCGGCGCGGCCAAAGCGGTCTTTGGAGCTACGGCATTTCCGGCGACGCGCCGATCATCCTGCTCCGCATCAACGACGCGGAGAAGATCGAAATCGTGCGGCAGTTGATCCAGGCGCACTCCTATTGGCGCATGAAGGGTCTGACCGTGGATCTCGTCATCTTGAACGAGGACGTTTCGGTTTACCGCCAGTCCTTGCAAGACCAGATTACCAGTCTGATTTCCTCCGGCATCGAGGCGCAAATGCTGGACAAACCGGGCGGCATCTTCGTCAGGCGCCTCGAACAAATTCCCAACGATGACCGCGTGTTGCTGCAAGCCGCGGCACGAATTGTTCTGGACGATGAAAAGGGAACTTTGAAGGAGCAACTGGCTCATCGAAGTGTTTTGGAGCCTTCGGTTCCAGCCTTGACGCCCACCCGCTTCAGGTCCGAGGATCGGCCCACGCCGCTCCCGCCACGCGAGTTGATCTTTCCAAACGGATTGGGCGGCTTTACCCGCGACGGCCACGAATATGTCATCACCCTTCAGCCCGGCCAGATGACACCGGCGCCGTGGGTCAATGTGCTGGCCAATCCCAGTTTCGGGACGGTTGTTTCCGAGAGCGGGGCGGCTTACACCTGGGTCGAAAACTCCCATGAATTTCGATTGACGCCCTGGAGCGATGATCCTGTCCAGGACACCACCGGGGAGGCTTTCTATATTCGCGATGAGCAGACCGGACAATTCTGGTCTCCCACGCCGTTGCCCGCGCGCGGCGCAACGCCCTACGTCATCCGGCATGGCTTTGGCTACACTGTGTTCGAGCACACCGAAAACGGCATCGCTTCGGAGTTGTGGGTCTATGTGGCCATGGACGCCCCGGTAAAATTCACGGTCTTGAAAATACGCAACGTCTCGGGGCGTCCACGCCGCTTGTCGGTCACCGGTTACTGGGAATGGGTGCTGGGCGACTTGAGACAGAAAAGTCTGCTGCACGTGCAAACCGAGGTGGACCTCAAGACGGGCGCATTGCTGGCGCGCAATTATTACAATACCGAATTCCACGATCGCCTCGTATTCCTTGACGTGAATGATACCACGCGCACTCTCACCGGGGATCGCAAGGAGTTTATTGGCCGAAACGGAAGTTTGTCGCAGCCGGCGGCGCTGGCACGCGCCCGCCTTTCCGGCAAAGTCGGCGCGGGGCTTGATCCGTGCGGCGCGGTGCAAGTCGCTTTCAATTTGGCGGACGGCCAGGAGCGGGAAACGAGTTTTCGTTTCGGCGTAGGCCGCAATGCGGCTGACGTGCAGAATCTGATCCGGCGCTTTCGCAGGGCAGACGCCAGCCGCGTGGCCCTCGAAGGGGTCTGGGCCTATTGGGATCGGACCCTCGGCGCGGTGAACGTGGAAACGCCTGATCCAGCCGTCAATGTGATGGCCAACGGCTGGCTGTTGTATCAGACTTTGAGTGGCCGACTCTGGGGTCGGACAGGGTTTTATCAATCTGGCGGCGCTTACGGATTCCGGGACCAGTTGCAGGACGTCATGGCGTTGGTTCACGCCGAACCGGCGCTGACCCGCGAGCATCTGCTCCGCGCCGCCGCGCGCCAATTCCGCGAAGGCGACGTGCAGCATTGGTGGCACCCACCGTCTGGGCGCGGTGTGCGGACGCATATTTCCGACGACTTCCTCTGGTTGCCTTACGTGACCTGTCGTTACGTTGCGTGTATCGCGGACACCGGCGTGCTCGACGAGAAGATTCCCTTCCTTGAAGCCCGCCCGGTCAAACCGGAGGAAGAATCCTACTATGATCTGCCGAATCGCTCCGAAGAGTCGGCCACCCTTTACCAACATTGCGTGCGCGCCATCGAGCGCGGACTAAGATTCGGAGAACACGGTCTGCCGCTAATGGGTTGCGGCGACTGGAATGATGGCATGAACCGGGTGGGAAACCAGGGACGCGGTGAAAGCGTGTGGCTGGCTTTCTTTCTTTACGACGTGCTCACCCAGTTTGCCCCACTAGCCCGCGCGCACCGCGATCCCGCCTTTGCCGAACGATGCCTGGCCGAGGCGCGGCAATTGCAGCAAAACATCCATCAACACGCCTGGGACGGCCAGTGGTACCGACGCGCTTACTTCGACAACGGCGAACCGCTCGGCTCCCAGACCAATCCGGAATGTCAGATTGATTCCTTGCCACAGAGTTGGTCGGTGATCAGCGGCGCCGGCGATCCTGAACGTTCCAGGTTGGCGTTGGAGTCCGTCGAACAGCGTCTGGTGCGCCGCGACGCCGGACTGATTCAATTATTTGATCCGCCCTTCGACAAATCAGCGCTCAATCCCGGTTACATTAAAGGTTACATTCCTGGCGTGCGTGAGAACGGCGGCCAATATACCCACGGCGCGATTTGGACAGCCATGGCCTTCGCTCTCCTGGGAGAAAGCGAACGCGCATGGGAACTGTTCGCGCTGCTCAATCCCATCCATCACGGGGGCACGCCCCAACAAATCGCCACTTACAAAGTTGAGCCTTATGTCATCGCCGCAGACGTTTATGCGGTGGCGCCGCACATCGGCCGGGGCGGATGGACTTGGTATACTGGATCTGCCGGCTGGATGTATCGGCTGCTCATCGAAACGCTGCTGGGCGTCAATCTCGCGGGCGATCAACTGCGGCTGACACCCCGGCTTCCGAAAAGCTGGACGACCTGCAAAATTCACTACCGCTACCGGCAAACTGTCTATCACGTCACCATTACCCGGCTGGTTGCTGATGCGGCCGAGGAGGACCAACTCTTTCTCGATGGAAAAGAACTTGGCGTGAAAACGGTCCCCTTGGTGGATGACCGCCGTGAACATTCCGTCGAATTCAAGGTCTGGAGAGCGGTGAGCGCCCCCAAAAACCGAGGCATCCTGGTACCTGCGTAAGGTCGTCACCCAACATGCTGCGGGACCTTGTGCAGGCTGACGGTGTCGCCGTCCTCCTTTTTCAATTCGCGGAAAACAATGGCGGAGAGCACGGTCAATCCACCCAGGACGAGAAATGCGTGGTGGATGCCATGAATCATTTCCGGCGCACTGGTGTGAGACCGGTCAGGAATGAAAAACGCCGTGGCCAGCGAGGCCATTGCAACCCCAAAACTGATCGACATTTGCTGCATCGTGCTCGCGATCGTGCTGGCGCTGCTGGCGCTGCTGGCCTGTTCCTCACTGACATCCGCAAAAACAAGTGTATTCATGCTCGTATATTGCAGCGAAGTAAAGAATCCGAAGGCAAAAGCCTGCGCGACGATGAGCCACACTGGAGTGCCTACGCCGATGGTCGCAAACAGAACAATGAGCAGACCGAGAATCATGGTGTTGGAAATCAACACCCACCGGTAACCACAGCGCCTCAAAATGCCCGGCATCGTCATCTTGAGGCTCATGGCGGCCACCGCCTGCGGCATCATGAGCAGGCCAGACTGAATTGGTGTAAACCCCAGGCTCACCCTGGTAGAGGAGAGGAAAGGGATTCCGCCGATACCCAAGCGCGTGAAATAGCTGCCGCTGACCGACGCGCGAAAGATGCGAATGCGAAACAAGGTCAACCGAAGCAACGGAAACTCCGTGCGCGTGGCGCGCAATCCATAAGCTGTGAGAGAAATGGCCGAAAACCCCAACAATCCCAATATGGCGAGTCCACTCAACGTATGTTCGCCAAACACTTCCAGCACATACGAGAGCAATGCGATCCCAATGCCGAACAAAATGAGCCCAATGATATCAAGTGGACGTGAGTGTTCTTCACGATAATCGGGGAGATGCCGATAGACCATATACAAGCCAAGCAGACCTATCGGCAGGTTAATAAAAAAGATCACTCGCCAATGAAAGTGCCCTACGATGAGACCGCCGGCGATAGGGCCGAGCATGGGGCCGATCAGACCGGGGATGGCCACGAAGCTCATGGCGCGGATGAGTTCCGATTTGGCGAATGTTCGAACCATGGTGAGCCGGCCCACGGGCACCATCATGGCTCCGCCGCACCCTTGCAGAATGCGGCAGGCGACCAAGACGTGAATGTTGCTCGATATGCCGCAGAGAAACGACCCCAAGTGAAGAGGCCAATGGCGGACGAGAACACGCATCGCGTGCCGAAGCGATCAGCCATCCAGCCGCTGATCGGAATAAACACCGCCAGGCTCAAGGTGTAACTCGAGAGCACAGCCTTCATGCTGAGCGGGGCGACGTCGAGCGCCTTGGCGATAGTGGGAACGGCCGTGTTCAGAATCGTCGTATCAAGCGACTCCATGAAAAAGGCCACAGCAACGAGCCACGGTAACAATTGCTTCACGGACGCGCCTGGCGCCACGGAAGGATCGACCACGCTGGAATTGGCTGGAATCATGTCTATTCCAGCTCGTCGCACCTCATTTTGCCTTCGAGAGCAACATGACGAACATTTCGTGGTAATGGTTCTCCATATCTGTGCCTACGCCGCCCAGCGCACGGGCGCGATCCGGTTGAGAATCGTTTTCGCCGGCAACCCTCGCCAAGGTGCCAGGCATAGTTCAACGCCTCGGTCTGGGTCAAAAGCAAGGTCAGCTCAAATTCGTCGCCGGTTTGACCCAATAATTCCTTCTTCTTCGTAGACGCAATCGCATCGCGCGTGCTTTCCTCCCCGGGTGGAAGCTGGATGTCGTTCAGATGGAGGGAGGGATCATGTTTGGCAAATTCCTCCAACATCTGTGATCCGGCACCGGAAGCAGCGGCAATTTTCTTGATCAGATTCTTAACATCCGAGTGTTCCGACTTGATGAAGCGCAGAACGCTGACGTCCTTTTGTTCCTCCAGGAGTTGGTGGAGCAAACTGTAGCAGTTGTTTCGGGTCGCTTGCGCAGCGGTGCTCCCGGATGGAGACTCGGCCTTTGGCGATTGACAGCCAGTTAGAACGCAAGCAACCAACAGCATGGCCACGAACAGCGGGAGGATGGGCTTCGTGGTCATAAAATAGAGGTTCTGACTGCCAGTGACAGTTTGAGAACAGAATTGAAGCCGCCGTAAGGATTGGCCACGAGTTGAGATGCCCGCTTAATGGCAGCAGCAGGAGGAGGATTCCTTGATCGCTTTTTCGACTGTTTCACGGGTTTCGCCGGTGCGCTTCTGGATCCGGCCAAGCAATTCATCGCATTTGCCATCAGCATATTGGAGATCGTCATCCGTGAGCTTGGCCCACTTCTGCTTCAACTTGCCTTTGGTGATGTTCCAGTCACCTTTGATTTCGAGTGTCGTCGTCATAATAATTCCTGATTTGTTATTTTTCGTCTCGATCCGCCGCCAACATGACGGCAAAAGCGTTCTTGCACTTGTCCCGTCGGGGAAGGTTACGCCCAAGGCCAGCGCTGTCCTATGGGGTTTAACCCTACCCTGCATCCTGAGGTGCTCACCATCGCAAGCTGGCGCAGCCGACGGAGCCGCCGTTCCAAAGCGCGATGATCGGTGGCTTTGCGTGCTGGCGGTCGTAACCAAGAATGCTGAACGATCCAAGGCCATCCGCATTTGCAGATCAACGCGGGTGGCCAAACACTGGTTCCGCGGAGCGTTCAGTCCTGACCGGCGGTTTTGGGAGATGTCTTTCTCCGTTGGTTGCCGATGAAATTTATTCTACGCATGGTTGTGAAACCCATGAGCACGGGTGAGGGCTTTGATTTCCAGAACGATGTCGCTCATGAGACGGCCCGAGACAAAGCCAGCTCAACCACCATCTTGCCAACATTTCTTCCCTCGAAAAGGCCGAGAAATGCGTCCACCGCTTGATCGATTCCTTTCACGACCGTTTCCTTGCTCTTGAGTTTGCCAGTTTTGAAATAGCCCCCGACTTCTTTTTCAAATTCGTCCTGTCGATCCAGCCAATCGCGAACCAGCAGCCCTTTCATCGTCAGCCGCTTGGTAATCATGTTAAAAAGATTGGAAGGGCCGGGCCGCGGCTTTTCGGCGTTGTAGTTGGAGATGCCTCCACAGGCGATGATGCGGCCATGCACACGCAAGGCCGAGAGCGCCGCTTCGAGCGTTTCACCCCCGACATTATCGAAATAGACATCAATTCCGTCCGGCGCCTCCACATTGAGTTGTTCCAGGACCGGACCAATCTTGTAATCGAAGGCGATGTCAAATCCGCATTCTTCCCGCAGAAACATGACCTTCTCCATTGAGCCGGCTGATCCGATCACCCGACACCCGCGCAATTTTGCCAGTTGCCCGGCCACGCTGCCAACGGCACCGGCGGCTCCCGAAATAAAAATGACATCGCCGGCTTTCACCTCCACCAAATTCAACCCGACCCAGGCGGTCATGCCCGTCATGCCCAGGGCGCCAAGGTAAACCGAGAGCGGCTGAATCTCGCGGCTGACCGGACGCAACTCTTTCGGCGAAGCAATGAAGCACTCCCGTCAGCCCAATTTGGAGGTGACGGCATCGCCCGGCTTGAATTCCCTGGCGCGCGACTCAATGACCTCGCCGACGGCGCCGCCGTCGAGCGGTTTGCCCAAATCAAACGGCGGAACATACGATGTCCCTTCGTTCATGCGTCCGCGCATGTACGGGTCCACCGACATGTAGAGATTGCGCACAAGCACCTGATGGTCTTGCAGCGGCGCCAGTTCGACCCGTGCCAGGGTAAAGTTGGCCGCGGTTGGGATTCCCGTGGGGCGGGAAACCAGCCGGATTTCGCGACTCGCAATTTTTGACATGAAAATCAGCGCGGTTTTAGCTGTCTATCTTCAGACTGGCCTAACGCATTTGGTCATGCTCCGCTCCGACGATGCCTTCTTCGACCAGTCTCTCATTGTCGCTTCGTCCCTCCTCGTCCTCATCGGCACTGGGGGCCGCTGGCGCTTTGTGTCCGGTCGAGCCGGGCACCGGGTCCCAGCGTTCGGATTCGGGCGCCGATTCAAGCGCCACCTGTTTTGGGTCCGTGTCCGGTTCCCCCGTCAACTCCCGTTGGGCCTGTGCCCAATCGGATTTCGACACCTCCTGCGCGGAGCGGCCGTTGATGACCGCCAGTTCAACCGCGCGCTCCCGCACCATCGTGCGGGTCACTGTGCCGATGCCGGCGGAGTTTTCGGTCAAGACCCCTTCCTTTAATGGATTTGCTTTCATGGGTTCGTCATCACCGTCCGTGCGTGAATGTTTGGGCGTTATGCGACGTTTTCATCTGCCGCTCACCGCGATCCTCCCGCGTGTCGCGGGATTTTGAAAAAATAATGTCCCGCTTTTCAGTCTATGGAGTTGCACTGGCTTCCGTGGGGCTGGTCCGCGCATGATGGAGTGTCTTGGGAAAGACAGGAGTTTGGGCCGCTTCGGCGAATTGGGTGATGGATGGTTTCATAAGTCTCGTCTTCCGCTGGTCAATCGCGCTTTGGGAATGTGTGTTTGTTACACGGACTTGGGGCTGAAGCTCGCGCGGTCGTCCGCTTCAAGCCAGTCAAAGGTGGTGTTTGTCTCCGGATTCAGCCCGAGCTTGGAGCAGCTCTCAATGAAGTAAGCGCGACGCTCTGGATTCTTCATCGGGCTGCCGGCTTCCATTTCATCGGACCAGGTTTTGATTTCTGCGGGGGTTTTTGCGATGCCGTTGGCCTGCAGCCAGGCGCCGACGTCTTCATAGTTCTTCGAGGCTTGGACGGCGGTTTTGAATTGCTCGCCGGTGATGCCTTTGAAGCTGAAGAGCATGTTGTCCAGCGGACAATCGTAATGGTATTCGCCCGGCGTTCCCGCCAGGTTGGCGCGGCATTTGTCCACCGCCCGGTTGGCAATGACGAATCCGCCGATGCGTTCGCGCGGGCTGCGCGGGGCTTGTTTAGTCAGGTCTCGGACGATAATGGGGGTGTTCATAATTCTGTTATTTCTCTGATTGGGTTTGTGTGATGACAGTTGTGCGTTTTATTTCGTCGCCTGGGAATGGGCTTCGACGAACCAAAGCCACTTATCAATCCCGCGCGAGATTTCGGTGAACAGGTCCGCCGTGTCGGCGTCATCCAGTTCGTCCGCTTCGCTGATCATGTTGCGGGCTTCGTGGCCGAAGGTGGAGAGGGCTTTGGCAACTGCCTCGACGTGGGAAAGGCCGTCGACCATCGCCAGCGGATATTCCTCGAGCAGCGAGCGCGCGGCCGAGACGCGCACCGTCCCCTCCGCGATGCCGCCGAGTTGCACGATGCGTTCGGCGATCATGTCCACGTAGGACTCCACGGCTTCGTCCACCTTGTCAAAGAGTTCGTGCAGGCCGATGAAGCTCGGTCCTTTGACGTTCCAATGCGCCTGCTTCATCTGCATTTGCAGGTCCACGGCGGAGGCCAGCCGCTGGTTCATGAGCGCGTTCAGTTCCGACCGGCTCTTTTCTGAGATGTCGTTTTCGGTGGCATACATTTTGGGCGCTTCCGCGAGATTAACGATGGATTTTTTCATGGATGAATTCTGCTTTAAGTCTGATTGTGAAACCCGTAAGTCCGGGTAAGTTTGCGTTCTGAGATCAATTCCGCCCCTGCCGCCAGCCAATGCTGCACCTGGTGCCCTTGCGACGAACCTCGGTTCACATAATTGGAGTATGCCTTTCTGGCCGCTTCGTCTCGTGATGGCGCAAAATCCATTTTGTTCTGGCTCAATTCCCGTGATGTCGCCATCCGTGCTGCGCCAGGAGGCTTTTGGTCCTGGTGCTGGAAGAGGTTTTTGTGTCTCATGCTGTGAAAATATGCTGCGCAACGATGCGGCCGCTATGGGGTGTTCACCCCAACCGATGACTTTCCTGGCCCCAGCCGTCGCCCCTTAAGCCCCCAAGTCGTTTTGCTCTCTAATTATTTTGAACTTGTTGGCCCGCAGACTGTTCAGAGAGTTATGTTCCTGCGGGGACATGCGTTGCGGTTTATATGATCTTTAAGCGACTGAATACCGAGAGCTTCACCAGATCCAAAACGAAGGCAAATGCGATGGCACCGGCAAGCACGCAGCCCAATACCGGGAACGGCAATGGCGCCATCAGCCAGCCGCATCCGGCCAGGGCCAAGGCGATCACCAGATCGGCGACGGACGATAAGACGAGCCAGCGGCTCGGATGCGGGGACGACCAAATTCGCCCACGGGCGCGCACAGCGTACATGGTGGCCTGGTTTCCGCACACCAGAGCAACGAACGTCATGGTCTGCAAGGTTGCCAGAGCCAGCCCCAGGCGGAAGTGTCCGATGACGAGAACGCCGACGCAGAACACCAGTTCGGAAACGCCCATAAAGATGCCGGCGATCGTCAGCTTGCTGATGCGCCAACTATTTGGCAGCAAGGAGGGCCGGACGTTATCGGTGGTCAGCGACATGCCCAGAAAGTCACCCGCCATCATCACGATGATCATCAGCAGGGGGGTGAGAATCGCATGTCCGGTCATGACGAGGCCGACGCCCAACAACAGCACCTGCACGATTTTCTTGGTTACGGAGTTCAGCGTGTAGGTCAGGATTCGCTGGAAGGTGATGCGCCCTTCCTTGACCGCGGCAACAATACCGGCCAGTCCTGGATCGGTGAGCACCACCCCGGCAGCGGATTTGGCGACATCGGTCGCGGTTGACACCGCAATTCCCATCTGTGCCTGGCGCAGCGCGGGCGCGTCGTTGGCGCCGTCGCCGCACATGCCGACGATATGACCGGCTTTCTGGAACGCCTTCACCAATTTGTATTTGTCCTCGGGAAGGACGCCGGCAAAGACGGCGAAACTCTCAGGCCGAACTTCGTTCGGAATCGGACCTGGTGGGCACAGCCCTCCATCCCATAAGCGCTAACTTAAGAATTGCATTTTTCCACGCGCTTGTTAGCCTCGTCGCATATGGAAATGCGATTACTTGATGAAGAGTGGGGTTTCCTCACCGGGTTTCTGCCTGCTGGCTGGCGTGAGCAGGCTCGTCAGTGCGGCGCGTTACGCCGGGCGCGCGGCGTGCCGGATGCGGATTGTCTTTTGCGACTCATTCTCCTGCATACCGCCACCGGCCTTTCGCTGCGGCAAACCGTGGCGCGGGCGCAGGCTCAATCGCTGGCGGATATTTCAGACGTCGCCCTGCTCAAGCGGCTTCGTTGCAGCGAGGCTTGGTTGCAATGGTTGACCTCGACCATGCTGGACATTGGAGCGGAGGAGTCGGTGCTCAAGAAGTTGGCCTCCCGACGCGTGCGGGTAGTCGATGCCACAACGGTGGAGGAACAGGGAGGAACAGGCACCGACTGGCGAGTCCATTATAGCTTATGCTTGCCGCATCTGAACTGTGATTTTTTTGAGCTGACCGATGAGCACGGCGGGGAAAGCTATAAACGCATTCCGGTCCAACCGGGGGACCTCTTGCTGGCCGATCGGGGTTACAGCCATCGGGCCGGAGTCAAGTCCGTCGTGGACGCAAAGGGAGACGTGTTGGTGCGGCTCAACAGTTTCATTTTTCCTTTGCTCACCCCAGGCGGGCAAGCGTTCGATCTTTTGGCGCACCTGCGCCAACTGCCCAAACGCGGGGCGCGCGAATGGAACGTCTCCTTCGAAGAGGGCGGGCAGCGATACGCCGGGCGCGTCTGTGCGCTGCGCAAAGGCGCGCTGGCCACGGCGCGCGCTCGGAAAAAGATTGGTCGCAAGGCCAACAAGCGTCACAAGCAAGTTTCGTCCGAGGCGTTGGCGTTGGCCGAGTTCCTGGTCGTTTTTACCACGCTCCGCTCGGACGTTCTGACGACGGAGGAGGTGCTGGAACTCTATCGCATCCGCTGGCAGGTTGAACTGCGATTCAAACATCTGAAAAGCTTGTTGGGACTGGGGTGTCTGCCCAAATATGACGCTCGATCCTGTCGCGCCTGGATTCAAGCCAAACTGCTGTGCGCTCTGCTGATCGAGCGGCTCATGCGCGAAGCGAAGTTTTTTTTCCCCTGGGGATACCAATTGCCTGCCCCCAAGTCATTGGCGGGAATTCATTGAAGCGCGGGACGCAGTCATTTCCGTGGTGAGCTGTCCGTTGCGCCCACGCCAACTGGTAGAGCAAGGAGCGAAGATCCGAGAAGGATTAAAAGAGCGGCATCGCAAGAGAAAAAGCCAACTCAGTTGCTTTCCTTGGAAAAAGGGCGAATCGTTAAGTTAGCGCTTATGGCCCTCCATCCAGACCGACGGCTTGGGCGACAATCGCCGCCGTGGCGGGGGCGTCGCCGGTCACCATCACCGTGCGCACGCCGAGCGTTTTCAGTTCCGTGATCAGGGTGCCAGAATCCTCGCGGGCCGGGTCGCTGAGGGCAATCAATCCAAGAAGTTGCATCGCCGCAGGCGGTCCCGCCGCGACCGCTAGCACTCGAAAGCCTTTCGCCTCCAATTCGTTCGCCGCCGCAGACGCTGTGGGTGACGGGGCAGCAAGAACGCTGACGACGGCGAAGGCTCCCTTGATAATTCGCAGTGTTCCCAGGCTCGGATCTGTCGCTGCCGCCTCAGACATCTTGGTGGCGGGATCGAAGGGCACGAAGCGAGTGAGTTTGGGCGCATTCGCAGCGACCTTCTGTGAGGCAGCCGAACGAATAGCCCCGTCCACGGGATCCTCTCCACCGTCGGAACTGGCCAGCGCTGCCATCGTTAAGACATGGGGCTCGTCAGATCCCGGCATTGGGTGGACCACCGTGACGGTAAGCTGGTTGCGCGTGAGCGTCCCGGTTTTGTCCGCGCACAACACATCTATGGAGGCCGCTTCGTCCACAGCCGAGAGTCGGGTTGGCAAGACACCCTGGCGCGCCAAGGCTCGTGCCCCCAGGGCGCTCGCCAGGGTAAAGGTGGCCGGCAGCGCCACAGGTATGGAGGCCAGAACCGCCGTTAAAACCAGGGGGATGATCTCCTTCGCCGGCATCGCATGGGCAAGGGCATATGCCACCAGAATAATGATCAGCGTGCCATTGAAGATCGCGAGATTGCGCACGACGCGCAACACCGCCTTTTGCTGTGTGCTGACGACATGGGCATTGCGAATCAACTCGGCCGTGCGTCCGAACTTGGTGCGGGTTCCCGTCGCCGTGACCCTGGCAACGGCCTCGCCGCGACGCACCAAGGCCCCGGCAAAGGTTTGGAACCCCGGACCTGCTTCGGTGCCGATTGATTCACCGGTCAGCATGGATTGATCAAGCAGGACGTTCCCCTCGATCAACTGCACGTCCGCGGCAACGACGCCTCCGAGCGATAGCTTCACGATGTCGCCCGGCACCAAGTCGGCGGCCGGGAGGTTCTTCCATCCGCCATCGCGGCGGACAGAGGCGATCATCGCCAGCCTCTTCTTCAGCGCGGCCAGCGTTGCTTGAGCACGCGCCTCCTGAAAGAAACCAAGCGCGGCGTTGAACACAAGCAGCACGGCGATGATCCCACCTTCCACGTACTTGCCAAGCACCACCTCCAGCACAATCGCCGCTTCCAGCATCCAAGGAATCGGCGCCCACAGTTTCTCAATGGCGCTTCGAGCCGGATGCGATGACGTATCAGGCATGGAATTAGGACCGATCTGGTCCAACCTGCGGCGGGCCTCTTCGCTGGTGAGGCCGTCAGGCGACTCGTTGGCCGGAGCATTAGCGTCAGACTTAGTCTCGGCTGCTTTGGCTTCGGGCTTGGGTTCGGCTGCTTTGGCTTCAGGCTTAGGTTCGGCTGTTTTAGCGTCAGGCTTAGGCGTGGCTGCTTTCGCTTCGGGCTTAGGACCAATTGCTTCGGCTTCGGGTTTAGCCTCGGCCTTGGTTTCATCTTTCGGAATTTCCCCCTCCGCCTTCTCCCAGGCCAGAACTGCTCGAACTTCCTCGCGCCCCAGCTCCTCGTACAGTTCATGGACCCGTTTGATGAGCTGCGGCGTCAAATCAGACGGTGTCTTGGTTTTGGCTTTAGGTATAGGCTCGGCTGCTACGGCTTCGGGCTTAGGCTCGGCTGCTGCGGCT
>Ga0224557_1000206_pt1 | contig 69116 bp, 65 predicted proteins | sample 714S31014metaG_FD_180677 | JGI IMG/M metagenome (GOLD analysis project Ga0224557, IMG submission 180677) | Peat soil microbial communities from Stordalen Mire, Sweden - 717 S3 10-14 | ecosystem: Environmental > Terrestrial > Soil > Wetlands > Peat | place: Sweden: Norrbotten County, Stordalen...
TGGCCGCCGTGAACCGCACACCCTGGCCGGCGCGTACGCGATGGACGCGATCTCCGCGCCGGACCGGACCAGGTTCGAGCGGCACATGGTCCGGTGCCAGGAGTGCGCCCAGGAGATCGCCAGCCTCCGCGAGGCCACCGCGAGGCTGGCCACCGCCACCGCGGTGAGCCCGCCGCCGGACCTGAAGGCGCGGGTCATGGCGGCCGCCGCCATGACCCGTCAGCAGCCGCCCGCTACCGCTACCGCGGACGGGGCCGCCCGGCCCGCCTGACGGTAGCGGCGGGCGCCGTGGCCGCCGTGGTGGTGCTCGGGGCGGCGGTGGTCTTCGGCACCTCGAACGGCGCCATGCGCCAGCAACTGCACCAGGCGCAGGCCAGCAGCCAGCAGGTCGCCGCGGTGCTGACCGCGCGGGATGCCACCATGATGACCGGAGCGGTGACCGGCGGCGGAACCGTCACGATCGTGCTGTCGCCGTCCATGGGGAAGCTGGTGTTCACCGCGGCCGGCCTGCATGCGCTGCCGGCCTCGCGCGGCTATGAGCTGTGGCTGATCGGCCCGGCCGGGGACCGGCCGGCGGGCATGCTGCCGCTGGGCAGCAGCCACATGACCGGCCCGGTCATCGCCTCGGGGCTGCGCTCAGGCGATCACCTCGCCCTGTCCGCCGAGCCAGCCAGCGGGACCGGCCGCCCCACCACGCCGATGATGCTGGATCTCGCCCTGTAGCGCGAGTGCCGCGGAGGAAACCCGGGGCGGTCAGCCGGCCGGCGCCCGGCCGCCTGGCGGTATGTTCGCGTCGAGCAGCGCGGTCGAGCCGGCCGGCCGGGTGACCGAATCCTCGGTCCGTTCCCGCAGCCGGTCGAGCGCCTCGCCGTCGCCGAGCGGGACGGTGGCCTCCAGCCGGGTGCTGGCCTGCACCTCGGGCAGGTCCATGACCGCGTCGACCAGGCTGGCCCGGCTGCCCGGGACCGTGTGCCCGGACGGGGCGTGCAGCGAGGTCCGGGCGGTGCCCTCGGCGCCCGCGGCCGTGGTCACCTCGGCCGCCGCGATCGTCCGGTCTCCGTCTCGGACTTCGATGTGCTTGGACGCATCAGTACTGGTCATGGAAGCCTCCATGGGGTCGCCTATGGACGTGCCAACCAAGCGCGCCAGCCACTTTCGTGGTCTAGGCGTAGCCCCGTTGCCTGCCCGGCACGCACAGCCGCTCTGCTGCCGCAGGTCTGGCTATGCCCTTGCCCGGGACGGCTCGCGGTGAAACAGGCCGCCGTCGGCTAATCCGGATGCACGACCGACATCCCGACTCTACCCGCCTCAGCTGGCCCGACGGTAAGCGCGGACCGCGAGCGGCAGGAACACCGCGAAGATCGCGACCAGGCAGGCCAGGCTCTTCCACAGGTTCGGCTCAAGCGGGCCGCCCAGAGCCAGCGCGCGCATGGTGTTGATGATGAAGGTGACCGGCTGGTTGTTGGCGAAGGCCTGCAGCCATCCCGGCATGGTCGCGATCGGCACGAACGCCGAGGACAGGAACGTGATTGGGAACAGCCAGATCAGGCCGAACGCCTGGACCGATTCCTCGTCCCCGATGGCCAGGCCGGTATAGGCGGCGATGCAGCAGATGGCCACGCCGAACACGGTGGCCAGCACGACCATGGCGATGGCATCCAGGACGCCGTGGGTGAACCGGAAACCGACCGCGTACCCCACGGCCACGATGATCAGGATCGTCAGGAGCATCCGCCCGGCGTCAGCGACCAGCCGTCCGGCCAGCACCGCCGAGCGAGCCATCGGCATCGACCGCAGCCGGTCGATCACGCCCTTCTTGAGCTCTTGTGCCAGCGAGATGGCCGTTCCGAAGCTGGCGAACGCCGCGGTCTGCCCGATGATCCCCGGCATCAGGAAGTTGACGTAGTTTCCCGGTACGTGAATCGCGCCGCCGAAGACATACCTGAACAGCAGGACGAACATCACCGGCTGGATCACGGTGAACATCAGGTACGCCGGAACCCGCATCCAGACCAGCAGGTTGCGCCGGGTGATGGTGAGCGTGTCGGTCACCGCCCAGCCGAGCTGTACGCGCAGGCTGGGCGCGGCCGGGGCGGGCCGTGCGGCTACCGCGGTCATGTCGGAGTCCTTTCCCTCTCTTGGCCACTACGGTGCCGGCCGCGAGGCCCGCGGCGGCGTCCCTGCGGCTCCTCGTCCTCGGCGCTGTGCCCGGTCAAGGCCAGGAACACGTCGTCGAGTGAAGGCCGCCGCAACGCCAGATCGCGGGTTTCCACCCCGGCGGCGTCCAGGGCGCGCACCGCCTCGATCAGCGCCTCCGAGCCGCGCCCGCCGACTCCGACGCCGACCACGCCGGTTTCTGAGTCGATGTGCGGCTCGCCGCCCGCCTCCCCTGCCCTCTCCACGGTCTTGGCGACGGCCGCGGCGGCATCATTGATCCGCGTCCGGTCAGGCACCGTGAACTCCACCACGTCCCCGCCGATCCTGTCCTTCAGCTGTTCGGCGGTGCCTGCGGCGATGACCAGGCCGTGATCGATGACGGCGATCTGGTCGGCGAGTTCGTCGGCTTCGTCAAGGTACTGAGTGGTCAGCAGGAGCGTGGTCCCGTCGGCCACCAGTGACCTGATGATCTCCCACATGCCCAGCCGCGACCGGGGATCAAGACCGCTGGTCGGCTCGTCGAGGAACAGCACCTTAGGCTGGCCGACCAGGCTGGCGGCCAGGTCAAGGCGCCGCTTCATGCCACCCGAGTAGCCCTTCGCCGGCCGGTCGGCGGCGTCGGCCAGATCGAACTGCTCGAGCAGTTCGGCGGCCCGGCCGCGCGCCCGCGGCCAGCGCAGATGGTAGAGCCGCCCGATGATCTCCAGGTTCTCCCGGCCTGTCAGCTCCTCCTGGATGGCGGCTGACTGGCCGGCCAGCCCGATCGACCGGCGGACCGCGGCGGCGTCCCGCACCACGTCATAGCCTTCCACGACGGCCCGCCCGCCGTCGGGGAGCATCAGCGTGGTGAGGATACGCACGGCGGTCGTCTTGCCCGCGCCGTTGGGACCAAGCACGCCGAGGACCGTGCCGCGCGGCACCGACAGGTCGATACCACGCAGCGCCTTTACCTCGCCGAACGATTTGGTCAAGCCCTCCACCAGGATGGCCGGGTCCCCGGTGGCCCCGCTGACTTGTGACATCTGCCCTCCAGAAACCCGCTAGCGCCCCGTGCCATGAAACTACCGCCAACGCGGTGAGCGGACGAACCTAAATAACGGGTCCCTGGTCCGGGTGCGGGGTCCGGATGCGGCCGTGGCGGCGATGCTGTTCCCCGGCTGAGGCATGATTGACCGCGTTGGCGGGCAGCAGAGCCGTCCGCGAGATGTCCGCACTAAAGGAAGAGGGGCAAAGACCATGCCTGACGAGACTCGCCACGAGTCCGCTGACCTTGAGGATTACTCGGTGCAAGAGTCCTCGGACTCGCTGATAGGCGACCCGGGCGACCCGGGCGGGGATCCCCTGGACCGGGCCGTGGCGCCGCCGGAGCGCTGGTCGGCCGGGATGAGGTTCGGCGTCACGGCGGATGAGCAGGAAGCGGGGGAATCCCTCGATCAGCTGCTCTCAGAAGAAGAGCCAGACCCGGCCCTGGACCTCGATGACGAGCTGCTAGCAGGCCGCGAGGAGAGCCAGGACGGCGACGAGGACGAGGCGGATGAGTACGTCGACGGGCTCTTGCTCGACGACGGCCCCGATCCCCGGGCGGGCCGGCTGGTGGCACAGGACGAGGGCGCCCATCCGGACACCGAGGCCGATCTGGTCGCGCGGGACGCCGGCATCGACGGCGGAGCGGCCACCGCGGAGGAGGCGGCCGTCCACATCGTCGCCGACGACGACACCGGCATCTCCTCCGACGACCCAGAGGAACCAGAGAAGTAACGGACAGAGATCCTGGAGGCAGAGCCTCTAGGCTGGCCGCGACGCCATTGTGGTGAGGAAAAGGAAAGACACATGCTCCCGGTTGCCGAGCTGCACGTTCACATCGAGGGCACGCTTGAGCCCGAGCTCCTGGTCAAGCTCGCAGCACGAAACGGCACCTGGATGCCGGTGCTTGACGTGGCGGAACTGCGCGCCCAGTACACGTTCGACAGCCTGCGGTCCTTTCTCGACCTGCACTACGGGAACCTGCGCGTGCTGAAGATCGAGCCGGACTTCTACGACCTGGCCAGCACCTACCTGACCCGGGCCGCGGCGGCGGGGGTGCGCCGGGCCGAGATCTTCTTCGACCCGCAGACCCACCTGGCCAACGGGGTTCCGCTCGAGGAGGTCTTCGGCGGGTTGACCGCCGCGCTGACCGATGCGGCCGCCGAGCACGGCATCTCCGCCGACCTGATCCTGTGCTTCCTGCGTGACCTGGGGCCGGAGGCCGCTGACGCGGTGCTGCGGGCCTCGCTCCCGTTCCGCGACCACTTCATCGGCGTCGGGCTCGACTCGACCGAGCTCGGTCACCCGCCGGCCGCGTTCGCCGAGGTCTACGAGATGGCAGCGGCCGAGGGGCTCCGGCTGGTGGCGCACGCGGGGGAGGAGGGCGGTCCCGACTATGTGCGGGGCGCACTCGACCAGCTCCACGTGGAGCGGGTCGACCACGGGGTGCGGTCCATGGAAGACCCCGAGCTGGTGGCCAGGCTGCGCGACGAGCAGGTGCCGCTGACCGTGTGCCCGCTGTCGAACGTGGCGCTCCGGGTGGTCCCCGCCCTCGGCCAGCACATGCTGCCCGGCATGCTGGACGCCGGCCTGCTCGCGACCGTGAACAGTGACGACCCGGCGTACTTCGGCGGGTACGTGGACGACAACATGGCCGCGGTGCAGCGGGAGTTCGGGTTCGGCGACGAGCAGCTGGCCCGGCTGGCGCGCAACTCCTTCCACGCGTCCTTCGCGCCCGAGGCGGACAAGCAGCGGTGGAAGGCCGAGGTCGACGCCTGGCTGGCCACCCAGGCCACGCCGGCCAGCCAGGCGAGCTAGCCGCACCCGAGCGTCAAAGGCGCCTGCGTAATGTCGGTGCCCTCCGCTAGGGTCCGGGGCATGCGATTGCTGCACACCTCGGACTGGCACCTCGGACGGTCGCTGCACCGCGCTGATCTGCGGGCGGCGCAGGCAGCCTTCCTCGATCACCTGGTCGAGGTGGTGCGCTCGGAGCGGGTGGACGCGGTGCTGGTCTCCGGGGACATCTATGACCGCGCCGTGCCGCCGGTGGACGCCGTCGAGCTGTGCGAGGACGCGCTGCTGCGGCTGCACGGGGCCGGGGCGCGGATCGTGCTGATCAGCGGCAATCACGATTCGGCCAGGCGACTCGGGTTCGGGGCCGGCTTGCTGGATCAGGCGGGGGTGCACCTGCGCACCCGGCCGAGCGAGCTGGCCCGCCCGGTCCTGCTGGAAGACGCGCACGGGCCGGTGGCCGTGTACGGGGTGCCGTACCTGGAACCGGACGCCGTCCGCGGCGACCTGCCGCCAGGTCCCGCAGCCTCGCCGGCGCACGACCCAGACCACACAGCCGACGCCGGGGTACCGCGCGGGCATGCCGGGGTGCTCGGCCATGCGGTCAGGTGTATCCGCGCCGACGCCGACCGGCGCCGGGTGCCCCGCCGCGTGGTCATGGCCCACGGCTGGGTGGCCGGGGGAGCGGCCAGCGAGTCCGAGCGTGACATCACCGTCGGCGGAATCGGCCAGGTTCCCGCGGACCTGTTCGGCGGGTTCAGCTACGTGGCCCTTGGCCACCTGCACGGCCAGCAGACGCTCGCCGGGCACCTGCGGTACAGCGGCTCGCCGTTGCCGTACTCGTTTTCCGAGGCCGCCCACCACAAGGGCAGCTGGCTGGTTGAGCTGGGCGAGGACGGGACGGCCCGGGCGCAGCGGGTACCCGCGCCGGTCTACCGGCGGCTGAGCGTGCTCCGCGGCGCGCTGTCCGACCTGCTGGGCTCGGCCGCGTTCGCCAGCTACCAGGACGACTTCGTGTCCGTCACCCTCACCGACCCGAGCCGTCCCGAGGGCGCCATGGACGCCCTGCGCGCCCGGTTCCCGCACATCCTTGTGCTCACCTTCGAACCCGAGGGCGTGGCGCCCGACCAGCGCGGGTACCGGGCCAGGATCGCCGGGCGTGACGACCTGGCCATCGCGGCCGAGTTCGTCACTCACGTCAGGAGCGATCCGGCCTCTCCGGCCGAGCAGCGGTTGCTCGCCGAGGCGTTCGAGGCCGTCCGGATCGGCACCGAGGCGGATGCCTGATGCGCCCGCACCGGCTCCGCATCACCGCGTTCGGCGCGTTCGGCGGCACGGTCGAGGTCGGCTTCGATGACCTGGCTTCCTCCGGCTTGTTCCTGCTGCACGGGGAGACCGGCGCGGGCAAGACGACGCTGCTGGACGCCATCGGGTTCGCCCTGTACGGCCGGGTCCCTGGTGAGCGCGGCAAGGCCAGGCGGCTTCGCTCCGATCACGCGGCGGCGGGCACGCCGACCGAGGTCCAGCTCGAGGCGACCCTGGGCGGCCGGCGAATGCGCATCACCCGTAGGCCGGAGCAGGAGCGCCAGAAGCGGCGCGGCCACGGCACCACCACCGAGCAGGCGAAGATCCTGCTCGAGGAGTTCACCGGGGCGCGCTGGCAGGCCGTCTCCACCCGGGCCGGGGAGGCCGATGACGAAATCAAGGACCTGATGGGGATGTCGGCCGACCAGTTCTTCCAGGTCGTGCTGCTGCCGCAGGGACAGTTCGCGCAGTTCCTGCACGCCGACGCCGTTGACCGGGCCAAGCTGCTGCAGAAGCTGTTCGGCACGGACCGGTTCCGGGCCGCGGAGGATTGGCTGGCCGTCCGGCGCCGCAGCACGGCCCGTGACGTGGAGACCGCCGAGCAGGGCATCACCACCCTGGTCGCCAAGGTCGCCCAGGTGGCGGGCCTGACCGACGAGCCCGCGCGGCCCGACGCCGGCTGGGCGGGCAACCTGGCTCAGCTCGCCGCCGCCTCCTCAGCCGCCTGCGCCGGCCAGGTTCGCGCCGACCGCACCGAGCTGGATCAGGCCCAGGACCGCCAGCGTGACGCCGAGCGGCTGGCGGACCGGCAGCGCCGGCGCGCTGACGCGCTGCGAACCCGGGATCAGCTCGCCCTGGCCGCCGCCGGTATCGAGGCGCTCGGCCGTGACCTGGACGCCGCCGTCCGGGCCGCCGAGGTCACCCCCACCTTGACCGAGGCCGAGCGGACCGCCACCGCGCTGATCCAGGCCCGCGCCGCCGAGGCACGAGCCCGGGCCTCCGCCGGGGCCACTGCCGCCGCGGACCCAGCGGCTGAGCTGCGGGCCCTGGGCCAGCAGCACGTCACCGTATTCGGCCGGCTGGAAGCGCTGCGGTCCACCTCCGAGCAGGCCGCCGCCGAGGACGAAGCCGCCGCGGCCGCCCAGGACGCCGCGGCCGCGCTGGCCGGCCAGCTGGATACGGCGGGCCGGCAGGCCGCCGCCCAGCGCGAGCAGCGCCCCGAACTGTGCCGGCAGCGCGAGGCGGCCCGCGCAGCGGGCGAACGGCTGCCCGTTGTCCAGGCCGAGGCGGAGCGGTACCGGCAGGCGGCCGAGGACATGGCCAAACTAGTCCAGGCGCGCACCGACGTGGCCCGGCAGTCCGAGGCCTACGTGACCGCCAAGATAGAACACGCCGAGCTCCTGAACGAGGTGGCCCGGCTTCGCCTGGCGCGCATCGACGGGATGCGCGCCGAACTCGCCGCCGCCCTGGTCGACGGCGCCCCGTGCCCGGTCTGCGGCTCGCTCGATCATCCGGAGCTGTGCGAGCTGCAGGGCGAACGGGTGACGCGTGAGCAGGAAGAGGCGGCGGCCGCCGATGCGGCGGTGGCCTCGGACCAGGCCGAAACAATCGGAGCCCGGCTGGCCGCCGCCGACGTGCTCGTCTCCGGCCTGGCCACCCGGCTCGAAGACGCCGGGTTCACGGTGGGCGCCGACCTGCGGGCCGAGACCACCAGGCTCACCGCCACCTCGGCCGAGCTCCAGGCCGAAGCCGCCCGGCTGGCCGCCATCCGGCTGCCCGAGCTCCAGGCCGCGCTCGAGGCCCTCGACCAGTCCATCGCCGCGACCGGCAAGCGGCTGGTCGAGCTGACCGGACAGCACAGCTACGAGCTGAGCCAGGCCGCCGAGGCCGACAAGCGGGCCGCCAGGCACCGTGCCATCCTGGCCGCCCAGCTCGGCGACGCGCCCGATCTGGACTCCGCGCTGGCCCGCGAACGCGCCGCGGCCGACGCGCTGACCGCCGCGGCCGCGGCCGCCGACGCCGCCGCGCGCGCTCAGGCCGACGCCGAGCGCGCGGCCGGCCTGGCCGCCCGGGCCGCCGCCGACGCCGGTTTCGCGGACACCGACGAAGCCCGCCAGGCCCGCCGGGATCCCGGCTGGCGGACCGTGGCCGGCCGGGACATCCGCGACCACGAAGCCAGCACGGCGGCCGTGGCCGAGCTGCTGGCCGACCCCGAACTCGACGTGCCCCTCGAGCCTCCGGCCGACGTGGCCGGCACCAAGGTCGCGGTCGAGGCCGCGCGCAAGCAGCACGACGAGGCGGTGGCCGCCCGCGATCGCGCCAAGCACAAGGCCGAGCAGCTGGCCGGCCTCGCCCCGCAGCTGGCGGCGCGGCTGCGCGAGCTCGAACCGCTCGCGGACCAGGCCGACCAGGCCCGCAGGCTCGCCGACCTGGCGGCCGGCGGCGGCGCCAACACGCTGCGCATGACGCTGTCCTCGTTCGTGCTCGCCGCCCGGCTTGAGGAGGTCGCGGCCGCGGCCAGCGAGCGGCTGCTGAAGATGACCTCGGGCCGGTACTCGCTGGTGCACACCGACGCGCGCCGCGGGGCCGGCCGTTCCGGCCTCGGCCTGCTCGCCTGCGACACATGGACCGGGGTGGACCGCGATACCAGCACGCTGTCCGGTGGCGAGACGTTCCTGGCCAGCCTGGCCCTGGCCCTGGGCCTGGCCGACGTCGTCACCGCCGAGGCGGGCGGCACCCGGATCGAGACGCTGTTCGTCGACGAGGGCTTCGGCAGCCTGGACGAGGACACCCTGGAAGAGGTGATGACCGTGCTCGACGGCCTGCGCGAAGGCGGCCGGATGGTCGGCATCGTCAGCCACGTCGCCGAGCTCAGGCAGCGCATCCCGGCCCAGGTCCGGGTGCACAAGGGCCAATCCGGCAGCCACCTGACCGTCCGCACCAAGCGCGGCTAGGCGATGGCGGCCGGCTCAGGCCCGGTGACCGTGATCGGCTACTCGGCCGGAGGCGTCGTGGCCTCCCTCGGCGGTTAACGCCAGGCACCATTTTGCTGCCGGGAAATGCATTAATTCTCGCTCGTCATGCGGTGATGTCTTTCGTGGAGAAGTTAGCCCGCGGCGGCCAGGAATACCACCATATAACGTGCCTGGATAGCAAATCCGGTCCGGTGCGGCCTGCCGGACCCGCATCTTGGTGACCCCGTCGAGCAGCGACGTCAGGTCGGCCAGGCCGAGGGCCACCACCGGCCACTTGCGCGCCGCGCCGTTCCTCATCAAGATCGGCGCAAAGTGGCTGCTGAACAGACAAGCCGTTCACATGATTCATTACTCTCAGACACCTAATAACGGTACGATAACTACCGGTGCCGAGGGTACATATAGCGGCATCGACAAAAGCGGCCCGTGCCTCTCGTCACGGGGCCATCGCGCGGTCTAGTATCGAAAACTGTCAGTAACCATCGATAAACCTTGGCGAGACGGCTGTGACCAGACGGGCCGGTAAGTCAGAGGTGGCGAACGGTAGGAATCCCGCATGATCAAAGAGTCTGGCGTGCGAAGTATTGTCGTTGGCGTGGACGGCTCGGCGGAGTCGGTAGCCGCGCTTCGGTGGGCGTGCCGGGAGGCCAGCCTGCGAGCCGGGGAGGTTATCGCCGTGCTGGCCCTGGAGTCGGTGTGTCATCAGGTCGCCAGTTACGCCGTTCCGGCCCCGCGGTCATCGGCCGGAAGCTGGGGCGCGGTCCGGGACGTGCTGCGCCGGTCGGTCAGCGAGGTGACCGTCTTGTTCCCCGGGGTTCGCGTGCGCACCGAGATCGCCGAGGGGCTGGCGGCGCGCGTGCTGCTCGACCAGGCCGCCGAGGCTGATCTGCTGGTGCTTGGCCGCACGGCCTACGGCCCTGACCCGTACCGCGCCGCGGGGCCGGTGATCCGGGCCTGCCTGCGTGCGTCCCCATGCCCGGTCGTCATCATCGGGTCGGAGCAGAAGGTCCCCTCGGATTCTTTGCCCCCGCAGGCCGCCGAGGATCGCCGGGCGGCGCCGCACCGTACCGATCACGTGCCCGAGTCCTGGCAGCGGCACCTGCAAGGCACCGGCGCCGCGAGGTAATCCCGGCCGGGCCGGGCGGCGGTCATCGGGTCCGCGCGTTGCCGGTAACCTCACCGTCATGGCGTCGGAGATGATCAGGGTATGGCTCCCGGAACCGGACGCGGCGGAGCTGATGGGCGGGCTGCCCGACGGCCTGGTGGCCGACGTGTGGACCGGCGATGAGCAGCTGCCGGATTCGGCCGGCGAGGTCGAGGTGGTCGTGCTGCCGTTCGGGGTGCCGCCGTCCCGGATGCCGGTGCTGGCCAAGCTGCCCCGGCTGCGGCTGATCCAGCTGATGTCGGCGGGGGCCGAGCACGTGATCCCGTTCGTCCCGCCCGGTGTCACGTTGTGCAACGCACGCGGCGTGCACGATCCCGCGGTGGCCGAATGGGTGCTGGCCGTCATCCTGGCGCAGGTGCGGCAGCTGCCCAGGTTCCTGGCCGCGCAGCAGGCGGGGACCTGGGACCCGGTCCGAAGCGAGCCGCTGGCCGGGCAGACCGTGCTGATCGTGGGCTACGGGTCGATCGGCGAGGCGGTCGAGCGCATGCTGATCCCGTTCGGCGTGAACGTGGAACGCGTCGCCCGGCGCCCCAGGCCCGGCGTCTTGGCCATGGACGACCTGCCCGCCGTCCTGCCGAACGCCGACGTGGTGATCCTGCTCGTCCCGGTCACCCCCGCCACGACGCACCTGGTGGACGCGGGTTTCCTGGCCCAGCTGCATGATCACGCGCTGCTGGTCAACGCGGCCCGCGGCCCGGTCGTGGACACCGGCGCGCTGCTCGCGGAGCTGCGGTCCGGGCGGCTGCGCGCCGCCCTGGATGTCACGGAACCCGAGCCGCTCCCGGACGGCCATCCGCTCTGGTCCGCGCCCGGCTTGCTGCTCACCCCCCATGTGGCCGGCGCGATGAGCACCACCCAGCTCCGCGTCATGTCCTTCGTGGCGGACCAGCTGGCCCGCTACGCCGCGGGTGAGCCGCTGGGAAACATCATGGGCTCGCAGGGTTACTAGGGTGAGACACTTATCGTTGTGTCTTCCCTGGTCGAAGTGTCCTCCCGGGTCAGCGCCGCGCTGGCGTCCGGCGCTCCCGTGGTCGCCCTTGAGTCGACGATCATCTCGCACGGGCTGCCCCGGCCGGCCAACCTGGACGCCGCGCGGCAGTTCGAGGCGATCCTGGCCGACGCGGGCGTGACCGCGGCCACGATCGCGATCATCGACGGCGTGCCCAAGGTAGGTTTGGCGCCGCAGGATCTGGAGCGGATCGCGGCGGATGAGTCCGTGGTCAAGGTCAGCAGCCGTGACATCGGGATCGCGGTCGCGCGCAAGGTGACAGGCGGCACGACGGTGGCCGCCACGTCCGTGCTGGCCGCACGGGCCGGGATCGGCGTGTTCGCGACCGGCGGGCTCGGCGGTGTGCACCGCGGCGCGGCCCAGACCTTCGATGAGTCCGCTGACCTGACCGTGCTGTCCCGGACGCCGATCACCGTCGTCTCGGCCGGGGTCAAGTCCATTTTGGACATCCCGGCCACGCTGGAGCGGCTGGAAACGCTGAGCGTCGCGGTCGTCGGGTACCGGACCTCGCGGTTCCCCGCCTTCTGGCTGTCCGATTCCGGCTGCGACCTGGATTGGCGGGCCGACAGCCCGGAGGAGATCGCCGACATCATGGCGGCCCGGGCGGCCCTCGGCGAGCAGTCCGCCCTGCTCGTGGCCAACCCGCTGCCGGCCGGACGGCAGCTCGACCCCGGGGTCCTCGACGACGCGCTCGAAGACGCCCTGGCCGCGGCGGCCGGGCAGGGGATCCGCGGCAAGGCGGTGAGCCCCTTCCTGCTCGACCGGATCCAGCAGGTCACCGCCGGGGTGAGTGCCGGGGTCAACCTGCAGATCGCGCGCGGCAACATCGAGCTGGCCGCGCAGATCTCCCGATCCTGGGCGCAGCGGGCCGCTGACCCGGCTTGGCCCTGAGCCCGGCGGGTGCCCGGCGGGTCGTCGTCATCGGTGACGTGATCAACGATGTGCTGGTCAAGCCGACCGAGGCCATCACGGCGAGGAGCGACACCGCGGCGGTGATCCGTGCCCGCCCCGGTGGCTCAGCGGCCAACCAGGCCGCGTGGATGGCCCACCTGGGCGCCGAGGTGGTGTTCGCCGGGCGGGCCGGCGCCCGCGATGCCGAGTACCACCGGCGGGAACTGGCCCGGGCCGGCGTCCGCGCGCACCTGGCCGCCGACCCGGACGCGGGCACCGGCTCGATCGTGATCATGGTCGGGCCGGACGGCGAACGGACCATGTTCACCGACCGGGGCGCGAACCTGCGGCTCCTGCCGTCGGACCTGCCGTCCGGCCTGCTGGACGACGCGGCGGCGCTGCACCTCACCGGGTACACGTTCTGCGAGCCGCCGCTGCTCGAGCTGGCGCTCGGGCTACTGGCGCAGGCCCGGGCCCGCGACCTGGCCGTCACCATCGATCCCGGCTCGGCTGCCTTCCTGGCCCGGATGCAGGCCGGGGCGTTCCTGCGCTGGACGCACGGGGCGGCGGTGTGCTTCCCCAACCGCGACGAGGCCGCCGTGCTCACCGGCGAGGCGGATCCGGTGACGATGGCGGCCCGGCTGACCAGGCATTACCGCGCCGTGGTCGTCAAGCTCGGCGATCAGGGCTGCGTGCTGGCCGTCCCCGGGCTGGCGCCTGTCCGCATCCCGGCGCACCCGGCGCGGGCCACCGACACCACCGGTGCGGGCGACGCGTTCTGCGGTGCGTTCATGAGCCGCTGGCTGTCCCGCGCCGACCTCATCGGCGCGGCCGAGTACGCCGTCCGGATCGCCGCCGCCGTGGTGACCCGCTTCGGCGCCCGCCCCATCTAACTACCCAGAGTAAAGCCGTCTCCTCTTCAGTAACCAATCGGCGCCGCCCGCCCCCGGCCGCGAAAAACATGCAATTGCACGTGCACCACGTTTCGTTAGGGAAAATACAATTTTTATCCCCGAACGATCCGTGGCTATCCCTCGCTCTTACCTTCATCCTCTGGATGGGTTTAGGCAAACTGGTTCTCCTACAGTAGGTTGGTCTTTTACCGTGCGGGTAGCGAAATGGGGACGCATGGGCATGTTACTTCGGCGTGCGCTCAGGGCCACGAGTCAGCCTCCTGGATGGCTGGCGCTGGCCCTTGTGCTTGATGCTGCCGTCGCCATCACCGTGATATCGACCGGGCAGCGCATTAACCTGGCCGACCTGCTAGCGGCCGGACCACTGCTGGCCTGCGCGCGATGCAGTGGCCGGGCCACGGCGTTCGCCGCCATCTACGCAATTTCCCTGTGTGCGATTGTGGCCGCCGCCACCGGCGTGTGGGGTGCCATGGGTACCGGATACCGTTTCATCATTGTCGGCGGTGTGGGCGCGTTCGCGACTTTCGCTGCGGCGGTCCGCAGCCGCCGTGAGGGCGCCCTTATCAGCATCAGCGAAAAGGCTCAGCGCGCGATCCTGCACCCACTGCCCGCGGAGCTCGGCGGCGTGGCATTTGCCTCTCATTATCAGTCGGCCACCACCCAGGCGCTGGTCGGCGGAGACCTTTACGACATCGCCATGACGCCATTCGGGATGCGTTTCATCATCGGTGATGTCAAGGGCCAGGGGATCGACGTCGTCGACTGGTCCGTCGCGGTGCTTGCCGCCTTCCGCGCGGTGGCGTTCGGCGAGCCCGACCTGATCCGGCTGGCCGAGGCGATGGACACCAGGCTGTCCAGGGAGATGGAGCTCGAGGACTTTGTCACGGTGATCGTCGCTGAGTTCACGCCGGGGCATGTGGGCATCGTCAACTGCGGTCACCCTCCCCCCGTCAAGCTGGCCGCCGATGGCGGGTGCTTGCAGCTCATGATCCCGCCGGAGTACGAGCCGCCGCTCGGCCTGCATCCGCATCCGAGGCGGCAGGACATCGGCCTGGGGCCGGGAGACCGGTTGCTGTTCTATACCGACGGCCTGATCGAGAGCCGGGATCGCGCGGGCCGTTTCTTCGCGCTGGACGCGCGAGTGGCCAAGGCGCTGGCCGCACCCGACCTGGACACCGCGGTGCGGCGGGTGGTCAGCCTGCTGCTCGAGCACGCGGGCGGCACGCTCGCCGACGACGTCCTGCTCGTCCTCGGCGAGCCCGCCGCGGCGGTTACCTAGCGGAGCCAGTCGAGCAGCAGCTCGTTCAGCCGGCCGGGCGCGTCCAGCGGGACCCAATGGCTCACGTCTGGTATTTCCTCATAACGCCACCGCCCCTGGACCAAGGACGCCGAATTCTTCATCCGCTCACCGTCGAGGTAATGGTCGCGGGCCGACCAGATGCCCAGGGTCGGCGCCAGGACCGGCGGGAGCGGGGGCGGCGGCCCCGGCATCCGCGGCGCGACGTTGGCCCGGTACCAGTTCAGGGACGCGGTCAGCGCTCCGGGCCTGGACAGGTCGGCGATCGCCTGCTCGAGGTCCCCGTCGCCGCGGCTGAACATGCGCAGCCAGGCCCAGTCGTCGTGGGCGATGGTGGCCTCGGCGACGTCGGAGAACAGGAAGAACAGCTGATACCAGGCCATCTCCTGCTGGCGCACGGTGACCGGGGCACGTGGATGCGGCACCGAGATCGCGGTCAGCGTGCGGACGCGGTCCGGGCAGAGCATCGCCGTCAGCCAGGCGACCCCGGCCCCCCAGTCATGACCGACCACGTGCGCCTGCTCGATGTCCAGCTGATCCAAGAGGGCGCTCACGTCCGCCACCAGGGTCCGCAGCCGGTACGCGGCCACCTCAGCGGGACGCATCGACCGCCCGAAGCCGCGCAGGTCCGGCGTGACGACCCGGAACCCGGCGGCCGCCAGCACCGGGACCTGGTGGCGCCAGAGCCTGGCCGAATCCGGCCAGCCGTGCAGGAGCAGCACGGGCACGCCGTCGCCATGCTCCTCGACGTACAGGGAGATCCCGTTCGCGTCGATGAACCGGCCATCGTCTGAGCTCGTCATGTCCCGATCATGGCACGGCGGATCAGGCTCCCGGCGCGGACCGGTCCGGCGGCTCGCGCCTGCTTGATTCGTCCCCGGCGTTGGCGACCATGACGGCGATCGGCGGAATCACCATGGCCACCACCGAGATCACCACGGCCGCGACCACCGAGTAGAGCCGCACCACCGCCCAGGACAGCACGAACAGCGTCAGGCACACTCCCATCAGCAGGAAGTATCCGCGCTTGCGGGTCATGGTCTCCTAGTCTGGCAGCTGTGAGCGACTACCCCAAGATAATCACCCCTGCTGGTCACGTCGAGCCGGTGCCGCGCCGGGTCCGCGCCATGCTCGGCGGTGAGGTGGTGCTTGACACCACCCACGCCCGGTACGTCTGGGAATGGCCGAACTACCCGCAGTACTACATCCCGCTCGCCGACGTCCGGCCGTCGGTGCTGATCGACGAGCAGCACGAGCAGAAGCTGCACCTGGGCACGGCACGGCGGCACGGCCTGCGGGCCGGGGACGTTTCCCGGCCTGGCTCGGCGCGCGTGTACACCGACAGCGCCGTGGCCGGACTGGCCGGCACGGTGCGTTTCGACTGGGACGCGGTTGACGCCTGGTTCGAGGAGGACGAGGAGGTCTTCGTCCATCCCCGCAGCCCTTACACCCGGGTGGACGCGCTACGCTCCACCCGCCAGGTCCGGGTCGAGCTCGACGGGGTGGTGCTGGCCTCCTCGCCGTCCCCGGTGATGGTCTTCGAGACCGGGCTGCCGACCCGCTACTACCTCAACCGCACCGAGGTGAACGCCGAGCACCTGGTGCCCACCGGCACCGTGACGGCCTGCCCGTACAAGGGCAAGACCAGCGGCTACTGGTCGGTCCGGGTGGGGGAGACCGTGCATGTGGATCTCGCCTGGGCCTACGATTTCCCGACCCGCCAGCTGCTGCCCATCGCGGGCCTGATCGCGTTCTACAACGAGAAGGTCGACATCTTCGTCGACGGGGAACGCCTCGGCCGGCCCGTCACCCATTTCTCGTAGCTAACAGGCGCGGTTGAGCGCCGGGCCCGGGGCCGATAGCCTGCCGGTCATGTCTTCGGAATGGCCAGCGCTCTCTTACCGGACGTGGCGCGCGACGTGCGACACGCTGCACGCGCATACTCAGGTGCTCGGCAAGCTCGCGGCCAAGCTCGCCCCGGCGGAGCCGCAGCTGCAGCACGCGGCGCTGCGGCTGACCGCCAGGGGGTGGGAGACGGCGCCGCTGCCTGCTCCCGACGGCTCGGGGTCGCTGGTCGTCGCGCTCGACCTGCACGTCCACGAGGCGGTGGTCGAGCAAAGCGGCGGGCGGACCGAGCGGGTCGCGCTCACGCCCGACCGGGCCGTCGGGGCGGTGACCCGGGATGTGCTGGCGGCGGTCCGCCGGGTGGGCGGCCCGGTGGAGATCGACCCGACGCCGCAGGAAGTCAGCTGGCAGGTGCCGCTCGACGAGGACCAGGAGCACGCCAGGTACGACCGGGACCAGGTGGCGGCCTACTTTACGGCGGCGACCCAGGCCGCGCTGGTGCTGGCGGCGTTCCGCGCGCCCTACCGCGGGCGCAGCACGCCCGTCAACGCGTGGTGGGGTTCGTTCGACCTGGCGGTGAGCCTGTTCTCTGGGGTCTCGGCCGACCCTCCCGCCGAGGACTTCATCATGCGCAACGCGATGGACGCGCAGGAGGTGGCCGTCGGCTGGTGGCCAGGCGACGGGCGTCACGACCAGGCGGCGTTTTACGCCTACGCGCACCCCGCCCCCGACGGGTTCGCCCGGCTGGCCCTGTCGCCTCCGGCCGCGCGCTGGGATGCCGGGCTTGGTGAGTACATCCTGGACACCGACGACATCCGGTCAGGACCGGATCCGGCCGCGGCGGCCCTGGAGTTCGCCCGGTCCGCGTTCCGGCAGGCCTGCGCGGCCTGCGGCTGGGACATGAGCCTGGCCGCGAGCGCCGACGGGACACCGCCGCCCGTCCGCTGAGGAGACCGCGTGATCGAGACATCGAGCTGGCCGGCCGACCTGTCCAGCTGGCAGCCCGACGAGCAGCCTTTCTACCTGGAGTTCTTCGGGGAGACCAGCCCGCTGCTCGACGAGTCGTACGCCGAGGTGGTGCTGCCAGGCGGCACCGATCCGACGACGGTGCACGACGCTCCGGTGTACGAGTACTGGTGGACGCTCGGGCATCCGGGCACGATCGAAGAGCATCATCACTGGTACTCACCCGGCAGCAGGACCCAGGTCCCCTGGGAGGCGGTCGCCGACCCCGCCGTGCGGGTGTACCTCTACTTCCCGATATCAGCGGGCTGGCGCGTCAAGGAGATCATGGCCACGCTGAAGTACCTGGCGCCCGCCCCGGAGCAGCGGAGCTGGTTCGACCAGGCGCGCAAGGACCTGGCCGCCATCCAGCCTGTGCTCGGCGGCGTGAGCGAAGTCGGCGGCCTGGTGCCGGGCGGCGCGGCCGCGTCGAAATGGATCCAGGCGGTGTCCAGGCTGCAAGTGAGCAGCGTCCCGCAGGCCGGCGACATGGACTGGTCGGTCGGCAAGGTCACCTTCGGCAGCAAGCACGGCGTCATGCAAGGGGTGATGTGGACGCTGCCGCGGAGCGTTTTCGCCCGGCTCGGCGGACGCCTGACCGGTAGCCTGGCCCTCAGCTTCATTCCCGCCACCCGCCAGGGCGCATCCCCGGCCGCCGGCGGCCCTGACGCCGGCCCGGCGGGAAGCGCGGAGGCACTGGCGCATGCGGTCGTCTACGGCCAGGGCGGCACCCGCTACTGGATTCCCGGCGAACCTCCCGACGGACACGGCTTCGTCCCGCTCGCCATCACCCCGCGCGCGTCCAGCCGTAACTGAACGGACATATTGAACTACCCGCTGACGCGTGATACAAGAATAGTGCGCGCGTATCTCACAGCCCTTCTCGCCCTTGATCGGGGTAACTCGTGCGTCTTTCCCGCGTCATTTTCAGCGCTACCGTCCTCGCGTCCGCTGCTGGCCTTATCGCCGCTGGATCTCCGGCCGCCAAGGCCGCATCCGCAGTTCAGTACGTAGCGCTGGGCGATTCGTACAGTTCGGGCGTCGGCGCCGGGGATTACATCTCATCTAGCGGCAGCTGTGAACGCAGTTACAACGCCTATCCGGAGCAATGGGCCGACGCCAACTCGCCCGCCTCGTTCGTCTCGGTCGCGTGTTCCGGCGCGAAGACGTCCGACGTCCTGGCCAGCCAGGTGTCGGCGCTGAGCGCGAGCACCACGCTGGTCAGCATCACCATCGGCGGTAATGACGCCGGCTTCGCCACCGTCATGGAGACCTGCGTGCTTGCCCCGACCAGCGTCTGCCTCGCCGCCGTCGCGGCGTCCGAGGCCTACGTCACCTATCAGCTTCCGGCCAAGCTTGACACCACCCTGGCCACCATCCGGGCCGACGCGCCCGCGGCGAAGATCGTCGTGCTCGGCTATCCGGAGCTGTACGACCTGTCCAGGTCCAGCGGCTGCATCGGGCTGAGCACCCAGGACCGCACCGCGCTCGATCAGGGCGCCGACACGCTCGACAATGCCCTGTCCACGGCCGCGGCCGCCTACCGCGACACGTTCGTCGACGTCCGCGGCCAGTTCGCCGGACACGAGATCTGCGACTCCTCCAGCTGGCTGAATTCGGTGGACTTCTTCTCGCTCAGCTCCTCTTACCACCCCACCGCCGCAGGCCAGGAACTCGGTTACCTGCCCGCCTTCACCACCGCAGCCGGCTGACCAAAGCGGCGCCTTCAGCCCGTCGCCGCCGCCCGGTAGGGGCGAAAGAACGCGCGGAGCTCCTCCGCGTAGAGCTCGGGCTCCTCGAACGGCGCGAAGTGGCCGCCGCGGGCGGGCTCGGTCACGCGAACGACGTTCGCCGTGCGCTCGAGCCAGGCCCGCGGCGGGCGGACGATGTCGCCGGGGAACAGGGAGAAGCCGGACGGCACCTCGACCCGGCGGGCGTGCTGCGCGGGCGGGATCGCGGCGTTCGCCCGGTACATGCGCATCGACGAGCCGATCGTCTCGGTGAGCCAGTAGAGCGTGACGTTGGTGAGGATCTCGTCCTTGGTGAAGCGCCGCTCGACGTCGCCGTCGCAGTCGCTCCAGGCCCGGAGCTTCTCGGTGATCCACGCGGCCAGCCCGGCGGGTGAGTCGGTGAGCCCGAAGGCGGCGGTCTGGGGTTTCGTGCGGTGCATGGCGCCGTAGGCACCCTCGGTCGCGCCCCAGGCCGCGGCGCTGTCGAACCAGGCGCGCTCGGTGGGCGCGAGGTCCGCCGGGTCGCCGGTGAAGACGGGCACGCCCGCGTCGGTGCGGTGCACGGCCACCACCCGGCCGGGGTGGTCGAGCCCGAGATAGCGGCTCACGTGGCTGCCGATGTCCCCGCCCGCCGCGCCGAACCGCGGGTAGCCAAGGACGCCCATGAGCTCGGCCCACAGTCCGGCCACGGCGATGGAGTCAAGCGGCGGGCCTGCCGGGCGGTCGGAGTACCCGTAACCCGGCATGTCCGGCACGACCACGTCGAACGCGTCGGCGGGGTCGGCGCCGTGGGCGCCGGGGTCGGTGAGGAGCTCGACCACCTTCGCGTACCGCCAGAACGAGTCCGGCCAGCCGTGGCACAGCACAAGCGGCAGCACCGGCCCGGCCGGCCCTGCGCCCCCGGCGGACGCGGCGGCCCCGGCGGCCCTGGCGTGCACGAAGTGGATCCGGACGGCCCCGAGCGGGACGCGGAAGCGGGGGAGCCGAGCCAGCGCCGCCTCCTGCGCCGGCCAGTCGAACCCGTCCGCCCAGTAGGCGACGAGCTCGCGCAGGTAGTCCAGATCGGTCCCGAGCGACCACCCGGCGTCCTCGGGCGAGTCCGGCCAGCGTGTCGCGCGCAGCCGCGTGCGGAGATCCTCGAGCGCCGCGGCTGAGGTCTGCGGGCTGAACGGTTCTGGGCGCGATGGGGTATCCGGCATGGGACGTACCTTACTGGTGCCGTCCCCGCGGTCAGCTGGGATCGGCGGTCAGCTGGCGTCCCATCAGCTCGATCAGCTTCTCAAGCCCGCGCAGCGGCCGCGCCATCACCGTGAAGCTGACCAGCTTGTCCGCCTCGTTCCAGCGCAGTATGTCGACCCCCTGGACGTGGCGGCCGTCGATCTCGGCCTCGAACTCCAGGACCGCGCTGACCGGGCCATGCCATTCGCCCACGTACCGCAGGGTGGGCCCAAGGACCACGATCGCGCTGCGCAGATAGCGTGCCGTGAGCGCCTTGCCCGGCTGCGGCGCGAACACCGCAGGGGACAGGAAAACCACATCATCGGCCAGCAGGTCGTCCAGCCGGGCCAGGTCTCCTGACTCGACGACGGCATGCCAGGAACGCACGGCGGGAGGTTGCTCAGACATGGGAGTACTCAACCGCAGCCGGCCGCAAACATCAAGCCGCGGCCCTAGCCAGGCTGGCGACCTCATCTCCTCACCTCGGCCTTGGCGGGCAGCGCGGCCTCGATCAGGAAGCCACCGCCAGGTGCGGTGCCTGTGCGCAGCTCGCCGCCGGCCGCGGCGGCCCGTTCGCGCATGCCGGGCAGCCCGTGGCCGCCGCCCGCCGCCGGGGCCGCCGGGGCTGCCGGGTCTCCGGAGTCCGCAGGCCCAGGCGGCGGACCTGGCCCGTTGTCCCGGATGCGGAGCCGGAGCGCGTCGTCGGTGAAGTGCAGCTCCACGTCGACGGCGGCACCTGGCGCGTGCCGGCGGGTGTTGGTCAGGGCCTCCTGCACGATCCGGTAGGCGGCCAGCTCGACGCCGGGATCAAGCGTGACCGGAGGCCCTGACACGATGAACCTGGCGCCGGTGCCCGAGGCCTCCCTGGCCTCGTCGATCAGCCCGCTGAGCTGCTGCAGTCCAGGCTGGGGCTGCCGGTCGGCGCCGATCTCGCCCAGGTGAGCGACGTGTGCGTCCTCGCGCAGCACGCCGAGCAGCCGCCGCATCTCGGTGAGGCCGGCCCGTGCGGTGTTACCGATCTCAAGCAGCCGCTGCGCGCCGGCCGGCGGCATCCCCGGAGTGGCCAGCCGGGCCGTTTCCGCCTGTACGGCGATCATGGATATGTGGTGAGCCACGACATCGTGCAGCTCGCGGGCGATCCGCGCTCGCTCTCCGCGGGCCATGTGCTCGAACAGGGAGTCGGCGATGACCTGCCGGGCCGTGCTGTCCGCTTGCGCCTGGATGCGCGCTCGGCGGGCGATCCCGGCCAGCGCGGCCGCCGGGGCCAGCGCGGCCAGCAGCACGGTCAGCACGCGCTCCTCAGGGCCGGCCGGGCGGGCTTGCACGAGCGCGATCACCGTGAACGGCAACCCCAGGCCAGGCGCAAGCAGCTGGGCCATGATCTGTCGCTTCTCAGCTGGCTGGGCGCCGTCGTTCCGCACTGCGCCGGACCGCGGCAGCTCCTTCAGGCCGAGGCAGTAAAGGACGATCAGCTGGGCGCACAGGCCCGCGACCGTCATGGTCTGGATGACCGCGAGCGAGAGCACGCTCGCCGCGCTGATGGCGACGGCGGCGGCCGCCGGACCGAGGAACGCCAGCGGCGCCGTGGTGGACAGGGCCAGCAGGAACACGGCGACCAGGCCGAGCGCGCCATACCCGGCGTGGGTGGCCCGGACCAGCGCCTCGGTCACCGCGGCCAGCCCGAGCAGGGCGCCGGCCACCGCGGCGGCCTGCGGGCTCGCGGCGAGCCTGCGCCCGCTCTCGGCCCGTCCGCCGCGCCAGGAACCTGCTCTGCCCACGTAGCTCATTGTCGCCGCTCCGCCAGGCGATTGCGTCACCCCGGCCGGGGATAGCGTCATCCCTCCTGCGAGGGATGCGCGGCCGGTGTCCCTCCTGCTGGTGATGGCCAAGAACGCTCGCTGGCGTGATGACCGCGCGCCTTGGAGTCCCTAGCGTTGGCTGACATGGAAGCAACCATCGAAGTCAGCGGCCTGCGCAAGCGATTCGGGTCGACGCTGGCGCTTGACGGGATGTCCTTTACCGTCCACCCCGGCCAGGTGACCGGGTTCGTCGGTCCCAACGGCGCGGGGAAATCCACCACGATGCGGGTCATTGTCGGCCTCGATTCCGCCGACGCGGGCCAGGCGCTGATCGGCGGCCGCCCGTACGCGAGCCTGCGGCACCCGCTCAGTCACGTCGGGTCGCTGCTTGATGCCGGCGCGCTGCAGCCGAGCCGGTCCGCGCGCAACCACCTGCTGTGGCTGGCCCACTCCCAGGGCCTGCGGGCCAGCCGGGTCGACGAGGTGATCGCGCAGGCCGGCCTCGGAGCGGTGATCCGCCGCAAGGCCGGTGGCTACTCCCTGGGCATGCGGCAGCGACTCGGCATCGCGGCCGCGCTGCTCGGCGATCCGCCGGTGCTCATGCTCGACGAGCCGTTCAACGGCCTGGATCCCGAAGGCATCGTGTGGGCGAGGGGTTTCCTGCGGTCGCTGGCCGGTCAAGGCCGGGCGGTCCTGGTGTCCAGCCACTTGATGAGCGAATTGCAGGACACCGCGGACCACCTGGTGGTGGTCGGCCGCGGGCGAGTCATCGCCGACACGTCCGTGGCGGACCTGATCACCACGGCGTCCAGCGGCCGGGTCACGCTGCGCACCACGGCCCGGTCGCAGGCCATGCAGGTGCTGGCGCACGCGGGGGCCGTCATCGCCGCCACCGACCGGGACACGCTCATTATCTCCGGGCTGGCGGCCGAGAAGATCGTCGCGCTGCTCGGCGAGAGCGGGGTGCCGTTCTCGGAGGTGTCGGCGCACCGCGCCACCCTGGAGGAGGCGTACATGGAGCTCACCAGGGATGCGGTCGAATTCCGCGCCGCCGCGGCGCAGGAGCCGGCCCGATGACGGCCGGCACGGTGACGCCGTACCAGCCGGACCAGCAGGCTGAGCGGGACGGCTTCTGGTCTGTCCTGCACGCCGAGTGGACCAAGTTCAGGACGGTCCGCGGCTGGGTCATCGGCACGATCGTCGCGGTGCTGGTCACGGTGGGGCTCGGGCTGTTCGCCGCCGGGGCCAGCAGCAGCTCCTGCCAGGGCACGGGCGGTGGCCAGGCCCGGTCCGGCCAGGGCTGCTTCACCGCACCCCCGGTAGGACCGGGCGGCGAGGCGGTGAGCGACAGCTTCTACTTCGTCCGCCAGCCGCTCGCCGGGAACGGCAGCATCACCGTCCGGATCACCTCACTGACCGGCCTGCTCCCGCCCGCCAACGGCAACGCCCCGGGCGGCCCGAACGCGCCGATCGACACGCGTCCCGGCCTGGTGCCGTGGGCCAAGGCCGGCCTCATCATCTCCGGCGGCACCACACCGGGATCGGCGTACGCGGCGATGATGGTCACCGCGGACCACGGGGTACGCTTGCAGGACGACTACACCGGCGACACGGCGGGCCAGCCGGGCGCCGTTTCCCCGGCGTCCCCGCGCTGGCTGCGGCTGACCCGCTCCGGCGACACGATCACCGGCTACGACTCGGCCGACGGCACGCACTGGACCGGTGTGGGCACCGTTCACCTGGCCGGGCTGCCGTCGACCGTCCAGGCCGGGCTGTTCGCCACGTCCCCCGCGTGGCAGGCGATCTCGCAGAACTTCGGCGGCGGCGAAAACGGGATGGTCGCCCCCAGCCAGGACACCGCCGTCTTCGATCACCTCAGCCGGTCAGGCACCTGGCCCGCCAGCGCGTGGGCCGGCGGCATTGTCGACGCCGCCGACGGGTCGGGGGCGGGCGGGTATCACCAGGCCGCCGGCCGGTTCACCGTGACCGGGTCCGGCGACATCGCGCCAGTCGTGTCCGGGCAGGCCGGGGATGCCGGTACCACCGTCACGCAGCACCTCATCGGCACGTTCGCCGGGCTGATCGTGGTGATCGTGATCGCCACGATGTTCATCACCGCCGAGTACCGGCGGCGCCTTATCCGCGTCACGCTGACCGCGAGCCCACGGCGGGGCCGGGTGCTGGCCGCGAAGGCCATCGTGATCGGCGCGGTCACGTTCGTGGCCGGACTGGCCGCCGCGGCCGCCGCAGTGATCATCAGTGCCCAGCTCGCGCACGCCCGGGGAGCGTACGTGTATCCGGTGCCGTGGCCGACCGAGCTGCGCATGGTCGCCGGCACCGCTGCGCTGATCGCGGTGGCCGCCGTCCTGGCCCTGGCGGTGGGGACCATGCTGCGCCGCAGCGCCGCCGCGGTGACCGTTGTCATCGTGGTGATCGTGCTGCCGTACATCCTGGGAGCTGCCTCCATCCTGCCGGTCGGCGCCGCGGACTGGCTGCTGCGAATCACCCCGGCCGCCGCCTTCGCCGTCCAGCAGGCCACGCCGCAGTACGCTCAGGTAACCGCCATCTACTCGCCCAACACTGGCTACTTCCCGCTGGCGCCGTGGGCCGGTCTCGCCGTATTGTGCGGCTACGCCGCGCTCGCCCTGGGCCTGGCCGTTGTGCTGCTCCGCCGGAGGGACGCATGAGCCAGGCCGTGCCCGCCGGACAGCCAGGCCTGTCCGGCCTGCGACGCCCGGAGCTGGCTGGCCTGCGGGACCCGCTGCACGCGGAATGGACCAAGCTGCGCACCGTGGCGGGCCCGGCTTGGCTGCTAGCCGGCACCATCGCGGCCACCGTGGCGGTGGGCGCCGCGGCGACGGCGGCCGCCCGGTGCCCGTCCGGCACCGCCTGCCCGGTCGACACCACCAAGCTCAGCCTCACCGGGGTCCAGTTCGGCCAGGCGATCGTGGCCGTTCTGGCCGTGCTGGCGATCAGCGGCGAGTACAGCACCGGCATGATCCGCATCACGCTGGCGGCGATGCCGCGCCGGTCCGCCGTGCTGGCCGCCAAGGCGGTCCTGATCGCCGCCTTGGTGCTGGCCGCCGGGGCCATCGCCGTTGCCGGATCGGTGCTGGCCGGGCGGATCCTGCTGCCCGGACACGGCTTCACCGCCGCGCACGGCTTCCCGCTTGAGTCGCTGGCCTACGGGCCGACGCTGCGCGCCGCCGCAGGCTCGGTCCTCTACCTTGTCCTGATCGCCCTGCTCAGCCTCGGCATCGCCACCGTCGTCCGGGACACGGCCGTCGCCACCGGCGTGGTCCTTGGGTTGCTCTATCTCTCGCCGGTTATCCTCCCTGCCGTGACCAACCCGGTCTGGTCGCACCGGCTCGAGCGGTACGCGCCGATGAATGCCGGGCTGACCATCCAGCACACCATCGGCCTGCGCAGCCTGCCGATCAGCCCGTGGGGCGGCCTCGGCGTGCTCGCCGCCTGGGCTGCGGCCGCGCTGCTGGCCGGCGGCCTGGCGCTGCGGTGGCACGACGCGTGAACAGCGGCCCCGGCTCGGACAGCGGCCCCGGCTCGAACAGCGGCCCCGGCTCGGACAGCCGCCCCGGCGGGGGCGTACCGCCCGTCCGCGCGCGACCGCCGTGGCCGGTCAGAAGGCTGTTTCCGCTGCTGGCCACCGTCGGCCTGATCGTCATCGGGATGGCCGGCGTGATCTGGGGGCCTCGTTTCTACGGGAAGACCGCCTGGGCGCTTCCCGATGACCTGTGGGGCACCCTGCTCGCGGCCCAGCGGCTCCTGCACCTGAACCTGGCCGCTTTGTACACCGCGCCCACCCAGCTGATCTCCCTCCCGGGGACGGCCGTCATCTGCGTCCCTGTGGTCGCGCTCATCGATGCGGCCGGGCTACCGCTCCGGACTCCCGCCGCCATCGGTCCTGATCCGGCCGCGTGGCTGCTGGCCGGTCCCTACCAGGTCGCCATCTCCGCCGTGGCGCTGTTCGCGGCGGACGCGATCGCCGAACGCCTCCGCGTCGGCCGGCCCAGGCGTCTCCTGCTCGCCGCGGTGGGCGCGACCGCGCTGTGGAGCGTCACGATCCGGTGGGGCCACCCGGAAGACGCGGTGGCGACCGGCCTGCTGCTCTACGCGATCCTGGCCCTGTCCGACGGCAGGACCAGCCGGGCCGCCTGGCTGGCCGGGGCGGCGGTGGCGGTACAGCCGCTCGTCCTGCTGGCCTTTCCCGTCCTGCTCACCGTCGTCGGACCGCGGCGATGGCCCGGTTTCCTCACCCGGTCCGCCGCTCCCAGCGTGCTGCTGCTCGCCGTCGCCGCCTCGGCCAACTGGACCGCCACCATCCACGCGGTGACCAGCCAGCCCAATTCGCCGCTGATCGACCATCCCACCCCGTGGATCTACCTGGCTCCGCACCTGGCCGACGGCCAGGTGGCGGCCGGCCCGGCCCGGATCCTGGCCCTGGCGGCCGCCTGCGGATGCGGCCTCCTGGCGGCCGGGCGCAGCCGGCGGCCGATCCTGCTGCCGGACCTGCTGTGGTGGACCGCGGTGGCCCTGGCCCTCCGGTCCGCGTTCGAGCCGGTGATGGTCGCTTACTACCTGTGGCCCCCGCTGGCGGTAGCGTTGATCGCCGCGTCACGAAGCTGGCCGCGTCTGCTCAGCGCCGGTATCGCCGCCACCGTGCTCACGTTCTTCTCGCAGATCCACTGGCATAACCCCTGGACCTGGTGGACGCCGATGATCACGGTCCTCGGCCTCACCCTGTTCTTCGCGTACGAGCCGCGGGCCGCCTCGGCCACCTCGTCCCGCAGCTGTCCTGATGCCGGAATCACCGTGCCGTTCCCCTTCCCAGATGCCCGCCGCCGTGGCTAAACTGTATGCAGTTTAGAGAAAGGGAGAGCCGTGATCTCAGGGCTGCACCACTACGCGCTGGAAGTGCCGGACCTGGCGGTGGCCGAGGGCTTCCTGCAGGACTTCGGCCTGGAGACCGGGGAGAAGGACGGGTCGCTTGTCGCTACCTGCCCCGGCCGTGATCAGGAGCAGGTACGGCTTTTGCAGGCGCCGGCCAAGCGGCTGCATCACGTCACCTTCACGCTGCATCCGGGCTCGATGGACGCGGTCTCCGAAGCGCTCGCGCGGTCCGGCACGCCGGTCATCGAACCGCCGGCCGGCGCCACCGAGGACGGGTTGTGGCTCCGTGACCCTGACGGCACTCCCGTCCAGCTGCTCGACGAGCCGCAGGCTCCGCCCCGGCCGGCCGCGGAAGTCTTGGTCAACATGGGCGCTAGCCGGCAGCGGATCGGCGTCGCGGCGTGGCCAGAAGCCGCCAAGGACGTGCTGCCCCAGCGCCTGGGGCACTCGCTGCTTTTCACGGCCCAGCCGCAGCAGATGACCGACTTCTACACCCAGGTGCTCGGGCTCCGGATCAGCGACACGATCCATGGCCTGGTCACGTTCCTCAACGCGGGCGCCGGTGATCACCACGTGTTCGGCTTCATCGCCAGCTCGCACCGGGGTTTCCACCACGCCAGCTTCGAGGTGCCCTCGATCGACGCGATCGCGGTCGGCGCCGACCGGATGCGCGCCAAGGGACGCGACCCGGGCTGGGGCATCGGCCGCCACACCATCGGGTCGAACTTCTTCCACTACAGCCCGGACCCCTGGGGCTCGTGGATCGAGTGGTTCTCCGACATCGACCAGATCGACGACTGCTGGGTGGCCAACGACTGGGACGTCCCGCCGCACCTGTGGGGCACGCCGCCGCCGCCGACCTTCCTCGCCAACCACGAACCCCAGAGCTAACCAAGGCCCACCCCACCGAAGGAGTGCATCATGAGCCGGGACGTAGCCGTCATCTTCGCCGACATCGACGCGTTCGACCCCGACAAGTTCGTCGCTCACCTCACCCCGGACGCGACGTTCCGCTTCGCCAACGCCGACCCGGTCACCGGGCGCGCCGCCGTGAAAGAAGCCGTCGCGGTCTTTTTCTCCAGCATCGATGGCCTCACCCATCACATCCTGAAGGTGTACGAGTCCGGCGATACGGTGATCGCGAAGATCGACGTGGAGTACCTGCGCAAGGACGGCAAATCGGTCACCGTGCCGAACGCCGACATCCTGGTCTTCGACGGCGACCTGGTGAGCGACTGGCAGATCTACATCGACGTCACCCCCGTGTACGCCTGAGCCGGGGAGCCTGGAGACAGAAACCGCATGATCACGCTGACCGATATTGCCTACGTCAGATCCGGCGTCGCCGACCTGGACGCCGCGACCCAGTTCGCGACCGGCATCGTCGGCCTGGAGCTGGTGACGCCCACCGAGGTGGGCGTCACCCACCTGCGCGCCGATCACCGGCACCACTGCCTGGCCCTGGTGCAGGGGCCGTCGGGGGTGATCGCCTCGGGTTTCGCCGTGGCTAACTCCGACGCGCTCGACGCCGCCGAGACCGAGCTCGAGCGATCCGGCCTCACCGTGTACCGAGGCTCGGCCGCCGAGGCCAGGTCCCGGCGGGTGCGTGAGTTCATCGCCTTCGACGACCCGTTCGGTAACCGGCTGGAGCTGGTCAGCCAGCAGGAGACCGTCGCCCGGCCGGTGACCTTCAGCCGCGGCGCCGGCATCACCGAGTTCGGCCACCTGTGCCTGGACGCGCCCGACGTGCACGAGGCCTACCGGTTCTGGAGCACGCGGTTCAACGCCCGGGTGTCGGACTGGCTGGGGGATGCCGCCTGCCTGATGCGGATCGATCCCGTGCACCATAAGCTCGCCGTTTTCCGCGGCGGCGAGCCGGGATTGTGCCACATGAACTTCCAGGTGGAGACCATCGACGACGTGTTCAGGAACTGGCACTTCCTGGTCGAGCATGACGTCGAGATCGAGATGGGCCCGGGAAGGCACCCGCAGTCGGGCGCGATCTTCCTGTACTTCCAGGGCCCTGAGGGGTTCACCTACGAGTACTCCTTCGGCGTGCGCCGGATCACCGACGACGCGGCCTGGGTGCCGCGCACCTTCGATCCGGCCGAGCCAGGCTCGATCGATATGTGGCTCGGCCCCACCACCCGTCCGGTCACCCAGCCCCAGATCCGGCCCGCGAAGGTCGCTGCGTCATGACCGTCCAGGCCATCGAAGCGACCCACCTCGACGTGGCCGGCGTCCCCACCGCGCTGATCGACATAGCAGCCAGGGACCCAAGCACCACGCACCCGCCGGTGCTGCTCTTGCACGGGTCAGGTCCCGGCGTCACGGCCACCGCGAACTGGCGCCCGGTGATTCCCGCGCTGAGCGAGGACCGCCGGGTGCTCGCGCCCGACCAGCTCGGCTTCGGCGGGACCGCCACCGGTGAACCGCGCACCTTCGGCCGAACGGCCTGGACCGAGCACGCCCTGGCCCTGCTCGACACGCTCGGGGTGGGCACCGTGGACATCATCGGCAACTCGATGGGCGGCGCCGTCGCCCTGTCGATCGCGAACGCCAGGCCGCAGGCGGTGCGCCGCATTGTTTTGATGGGATCGATGGGCGTGGCGATGGCGCTGCCGCCCGGCCTGAACACCGTCTGGGGCTACACGCCAGGCGTTGAGCAGATGCGCGCGGTCATCGGCCTGTTCGCGCACGACCGTAACCTCATCACCAACGAGCTCGTCGAGCTGCGCTATCAGGCCAGCCTCAGCCCGAAGGTCCGCGACTCCTGGCAGGCGATGTTCCCCGCGCCGCGCCAGCGCTGGGTCGACGACCTGGCCCTGTCCGGCGCCGAGCTCGCCTCGGTGTCCGCCCAGGTCCTGCTCGTGCACGGCCGCGACGACCGCGTGGTCCCCTGGCGCGTCTCATCCGCCCAGCTCATCGACCTGCTCCCGGACGCCAGGCTGCACGTCATCTCCGGCTGCGGGCACTGGACCATGATCGAGAGGACGGCCGATTTCCTGGCCGTGGTCCAGCCTTTCCTCAGCCCAGGCTAGCCGCCTGCAGGAACGCGCGGGCGATGACCCCGTACCCGGCCGTATTGGCGTGCTGGTTCGGCCCGCGGGGCGGGGCCGTGCACGCCCAGGTCCACCGGCAGAGCAGGGCGACATTTCGCGGGACCTTACCGAGCCCCGGCGACGTCAGCTGATCTCCGAAGTCCCCGGTAGCAAAGGCGCCGAACACGTTCGCGACCCGGGCGCCATGGTCGGCGTAGACATGCTCGAGCAATTCGTTGTAGCCGGCCTCCAGCCGCTCGCTGAGCCGGGCCGTGGCCTGACCAGACGAGCCCTGGCGCCATTGCGCCAGGACGGGCAGATAGTAACTCATCCCGACCGTGCGGACGCCCGGGCCGGCCGCCGTCCGCAGCCGCTCCATGATCGTGGCCAGGCGGCTGACGGCTCCCGGCACGTGGGTTGCGAAACATGAGAGTACGCCGAGGAGATTTGACTGGCTGCCGCAATCCTCGAGATCGTTAGCGCCGATGTCGTCGGTGACCAGGAGAACGTGGCCACGGTGGGCGCGTAGGAAGGCGACGGCGGCGGCCAGCTGGGAACCGTCTGGGTAATGGCAAATCCCGCCGTCGATCATCGTGCTTGTCGTCTCGCCCGGACATCCGAGCTTGACCAGCCGCAGCCCGGGATGACGTGGGCGCAGCGCCGCGTATACCTGATCGGGATAACCCTGCTTGGTCTCGACGCTGGCGCCCGTCGCGTTGGGCTGGACTCCCTGGGAGAGCGAGTCGCCCAGGGCCAGGTAGTAACTGGCCGGGATCGGTCTGGCCGGAGAACCGGCGGACGTGGCCGACCCAGAGCATGCGGTCACCACCACCGTCGCCACGGCGGCGGCGAACGCGACGCGGACGCGACCTTTCATCATTTTCCGCGATCGACTATAGCCCGCGCCGAGCCCGCCTTCGCCCGCGGCTGAAGGCGGCCCCGGGTGTTGGTTTAGCTCGCCCCGGTGAGCCGCAGCGCCGCGGGCGGCTGGCGGTCGATGAGCGCCACCGCGTGCGGCACTGCGATCGGCTCGTAGTCCGGCGCGCAGTCGGTGAGCACCCGCAGCGCCGTGCGGGCCAGGTGGTGTGCCATCTCGGTGAGCGCGCCACGTTCGTCGTCCGCGATCAGCGCTTCCAGGATCGCGGCGTGCTCCACGTCGCCGGCGGCCTGCCAGCTGTTCGGCTCGGACAGCTGGTAGATGCGGATGTAGCGGGTGGTCCGGTCGGCGAAGGCGCGCAGCTGCCGCTGCATCGCCTCGCCCGCGGCCGCGCTGCAGATCCGGTGGTAGTCGGTGTGCGCGGCGAACCAGGCGTCGAAGTCTCCGCTCTTGGCCGCCCGCCGCATCGCGGTCAGCATCTGCCTGGCCTCGGCGCGCGCCTTGGCTCCGAAATGACCGATGGTCATCGACAGGGCCAGCGTCTCCAGCAGGATCCGGCTGGCGTAGACGTCGTCGAGCTCGGCCGGATCAAGGCCCGCGACCCGGGTCCGCTGGTTCGGCTCGATCTCGACCAGGCCCTCTTCCTGCAGCATCCGCAGCACCTCCCGGAGCGGGGTGCGGCTGATGCCGAGCTGAGCCGCCAGGCTCACCTGGGACAGCTTGGTACCGGGCTGCAGCGTCCCGTCCAGGATGCATTCCCGCAGGTAAGCGTGGAGGTACGGGATCGCCTGCCGGGTTTCGGGCAGATCGACCTTGCGGATGTCTGGTATCTGCACGACACGAGGCATGGGCGCCATTCTCCCTGATTAACGGCAGCTGCGCGGGACGGGACACCACTCGGTGCACAACTGCATACAGTTTACGCTGGGTATCGCATCATCGGCTAAGTGCATACAGTTTATGTGATGGAAAGTCTTGAACCTAGCCACTAAACTGCATACAGTTTAGACGAGCGGCAGCGGTCGGCGATAGGAGAAGGCGATGGACCGAGTTGGCATCATCGGTCTCGGCAAGATGGGGCTGCCGATAGCCACGAACTTGCTGGAGCGCGGTTTTACCGTCACCGGTTACCGCCGCAGCGGCTCACCCGAGCTGGCGCGGGCCGGCGGCACCGTGGTCGGCAGCGCGGCTGAGGTCGCGGCCGAGGCGGACGTGCTGCTGTCGATCCTGCCCGGCCAGCGCGAGGTCGAGGACATCATCAGCGGCCCGGCCGGCACCCTCCGCACGCTGCGCAGCGGCACCATCCACATCGAGATGAGCACCATCGACGTGGACCGCAAGGTCAAGCTGCGCGATGCGGTCGTCGCCTTGGGCGGTGACCTGCTCGACTGCCCGATCAGCGGCAGCCCGGGCATGGTAGGTCCCCGGCTGTCCACCACGTTCGCCTCCGGCGACCCAGTCAGCGTCAGCGCGGTCAGCGCGGTGCTCGACGCCATCTCAGGCCCGTGGGTCTATACCGGCCCGTTCGGCACCGGCGCCCGGATGAAGTACATCGCCAACCTGCTCCTCGCGGTGCACACGGTCGCGGCCGCCGAGGCGATGGCGCTGGCCAGGAGCAGCGGCCTGGACCTCGAACTGGTCCAGAAGACACTCGACAACTCCATCGCCAGCTCCGCGATCTGGCGACAGCGCGGTCCCATGATGGCCGAACGGGCCTGGTCTCCCGCCCCGGGCCCGATCCATACCCTGCAGCCCATCCTGGAGCAGATCGAGGCGCACGCCGCCCAGGCCGGCGTGTCCGCCCCGGTGTTCGCCGCGGCCAAGGAGGCCTTCGACAAGGCGCTCGCCGACGGGTGGGGCCACCTGGATATCGCCAGCGTGCACGACCAGGTATCCGGCGTTTCCGCCCTAGAGGAGTCACCATGACCTGGTCGCTGGCCACCTACACCGCCGAGGGCAACACCGGCCTAGGCGTGCTCCGCGAAGACGGGACGCTCGTCGTGCCGACCGACCTCAAGCGCTGGGCCAGCGGGTTTGAGCTCATCTGCGACTGGCAGGCCGCCGAGGCCGTGCTCCGCACGCTCGACCTGGACGCCGCGCCCGCGGTGGACTACGACGGCCTGCTGCCGCCGCTGCGGTGGCCGCGCAAGGTAATCTGCGCCGGCGTTAACTACCGCAAGCACATGCGGGAAATGGGCGGCGAGATCCCGGCCCAGGGCTGGCGCCCGTTCTTTTTCCTCAAGGCGCCCACCACCTCGGTGATCGGCCCCAGGGACCCGATCGTGATCCAGCACCCGACCCGGGCCAGGTACGACTGGGAAGCCGAGCTGGCCGTCGTCATCGGGATCAAAGGCAAGAACATTCCGGCCGAACGAGCCCTGGCTCACGTGGCCGGCTACTGCGTGTCCAACGACGTGACCGCCCGCGGCTACCACAAGCGGGACTTCGTCCCGGCCGAGGCCTTCAGCTACGACTGGTTCGCGGCCAAGTCGATGGAAGGCTCGCTGCCGCTCGGGCCGGGCATCACGCCCGCGTTCTGCGTGCCCGATCCGCAGGACCTGCGGCTGCGGCTGTGGGTGAACGGCGAGTTGCAGCAGGACGAGTCCACCGCGGACATGGTCTGCTCGGTGGCCGAGCTGATTGCGGCGGCCAGCGAGGTCGTCACGCTCGAGCCGGGCGACATCATCGTCACCGGCACGCCGTCCGGCGTGGGCGCGGGCCGCGGCCTGTACCTGCGCGGGGGAGACGTGGTCCGGGTCAGCATCGACGGCCTGGGGGCCCTGGAGAACACCGTGATCGAGTCAGCGGAGGAAACCTCATGATCTTCGTCAGCCACCAACTGCCCGTCAACGTGCCCGGCGAGCCGCACCTGGACCGCGGTGCCGTCTGGGATGGCCTGGTGCTCAAGGCCGACAACGCGCTGCCGTTTGTTCCCAGCATGACGTTCTGCGAGGTCACGCAGCGGCACAGCGACACCGTCTTCGACCGCGACATCGCCCTATCAAGCGGGCAGGGCCGCGGCGCCCGCTTCACCGAGCGGATCACCTTGGAAAAGCCGCACCGGGTGACCTTCACCCGCATCGCCGGCCCGGTGCTCGGCACCATCGCGAACGAGATCGAGGGTCCCGACGACGACCTGGCGCTCCGGTTCAGCTTCGCCCTGGTCGTGGTGGGCGTGGAGGGCGGATCCCCCGCCGAGCAGGAGTACGCCGATTCGATGACCGGCGATTACCTCAAGGCCGTGGCGGCCACCCTGAACGCCATGCGCCGCCTGGCCGAGAACAAGAACGCCGTTTCGGCGTAGCACCCGAAAGGATCTCCCTCATGTCACCGACGACTCCGGCTTCTACAGAAACGTCGACAATCGACGAGCAGCTGCGACTACGCATCGCCGAGCAACTGGCCGGCCACTTCAAGGGCGACATCATCGGCCCTGATCATGCCGAGTATGAGCAGGCGCGCTTGGTGTGGAACGCGATGGTCGACCGGCACCCCGGCCTCATCCTGCGCTGCACCAGCACCCAGGACGTCGTCGCGGCGGTCAACGTGGCCAGGGAGAACGGCTTGTCGCCTTCGGTGCGCTGCGGCGGCCACAACGTGGCGGGCAAGGCCATGTCCGAAGGCGGGCTGACCATCGACCTGAGCGGGCTGCGCGAGGTGACCGTCGACGTCGAGCGCAAGCTGGTGCACGCCGGCGGCGGTTGCCTGCTCGGCAGCCTCGACGCCGCCACCGGCCCGCACGGGCTGATCGTCCCGGCCGGGATCATGTCCGAGACCGGCGTGGCCGGCCTGGCCCTGGGCGGCGGCATCGGCTGGTTTTCCCGTAAGCACGGCCTGACCTGTGACAATTTCGTTTCCCTGGAGCTGGTCCTGGCCAGCGGCGAGGTCATCGAGGTCTCGGCCGAGGAGCACCCGGACCTGTTCTGGGCGCTGCGCGGCGGCGGCGGCAATTTCGGCATCGTCACCCGGTTCACCTTCCAGGCCTACGATTTCGGCCCGATGATGCGCATCGGGGTCTCGGTCTACGAGCCGGATCAGGCGGTCGAGGCGCTGCGCGCCTACGCGGCGCTCGTGCCCACCCTGCCGCGCAGCGTCGGCTGGCACGCCGCGCTCAAGCACGACATGCCCGTGCTGCCGTTCGTCCCGCCCGAGTACGTGGGCAAGCGCCTGCTGATGCTGATCTCCATGTGGCTGGACGACGCCGAGGACCCCGCGGGCATCGAGCTCATCGACCAGCTGAGCAACGTCGGCCAGCCCTGCATCAAGGCCACGACCATGCTGCCGTTCGGCGCTGGCGTGCAGCACCTGATCGACAAGGAGTTTGAAGACGGCCATCGCTACTACACCAAGGAGGCGCACGTCGCCGACCTGGCCGATGATGCGATCGACAAGCTCTACGACTTCTGGAAGGACATGCCCATGGAAGGCGAGGTCGAGATCATCGGCCTCGGCGGCGCGATCGGCGACGTGCCCGAGCCAGACACGGCGTTCTCCAACCGCGGCTACCTGCTCTGGCTGAACTTCGCCATGCGCTGGGACGACCCGGCCGACGACCCGGACTACATCGCTCGTACCCGGACAATCGTCAAGGACCTGGCCCCCTGGGTCGGCCAGGGCGTCTACGTCAACATGCTCAACTTCGACGAACTCGACCGCGTGGTCGAGGCCCTAGGCGGCCCGGAGAAGCACGCCAAGCTGGCCCGCCTCAAGGCCGAGTACGACCCCCGCAACCTCTTCCGGATGAACTACAACATTCCCCCCGCCCCCTAACCCGCACCCGGCACTTCAGCCCGGCCCGCGGGAGAGCCGGCTATCAGGCGGCGAGCACCGGCCCGTCGTAGATAGCGCTGAACTGATGCCGCTGATGCCGCTGATGCCACTGATGCCGTCCTGTCGTCCTGCAGTCCCGCTGGCCGCGCTTGTCCCAGCTGTCTCAGCAGTGTCCCGTTCCCGGCTCATCGCCGTGGTCAGGTCCTTGTCGGCAGGGTCCGGCGGGACCGACCGTTACGCCCGGGTGCGGTCCTCGGAGCGGGGATCGTCGACCGAGGTGCCGCTGTGCAGGACGCCGGACATAGCACGGGCCCGCCAGGCGGCGGTCGAGTCGTACAGTTCGCGCTCGGGGTCCACGGTCGAGACCAGGACGCCAGGGACGTTGCGCCGCAGCCGCCCGGTGGTGACGCCGTCGGCCCGGACGAAAAAGGCTGGCCAGCAGCTCTGCGGAGCCGAGGAGTTCGGGCAGCTGATCCAGACGTGGTTGGCGGCCGCGGCCGCGGTCATCGAGGCCGGCATGGTGATGCCAGGGTAGGTGTGCGTGGCGGACCGGTTGACGGCCGCGAACTCCGGGCCGATGGTCTGACCGATCGCGACGATCCGTGCGGCCGAGAAGCGGGCCGCGTAGAAAGAGTGGAACATGAGCTGGACTCCGCGCTTTTTGTACTCGCGGTACAACTCGGGGAAGCGGTAGTCGTAGCAGATCAGCGCACCGCAGATCCAACCGTCGATGCTCCAGACGCTGAAATGCCGGCCCGGGCTGTAATGAGCCAGGTCGCCTGTCCGCTCCGCGGAATCGCCCGAGCAGAACCTCTTGTCGTACCGCTCGGTGATCTGCCCCGAGTCACTGATGACGTACGAGCTGTTGTGCGGCTTATGGCCGTCGCTGAGCCGGTGGGCGGAACCAAGTACCACCCATATCCCCAGCTTACGCGCGGCTTCTGCGACGGCTGCGAAGGCTTCGTCCAACTGGTCCCAGCCGAACCCGGCGAAGCTGGCGAAGTCCGTCCCGGCGTACCCCGACAACGAGCCTTCGGGAAAGTGGGCGACCCGCGCTCCGCGCTGGCTGGCCAGGCCCATCTGCCTGATGACATAACGAAGGTTGGCACCGATGTCCGCACTGACAGGGAACTGGCAGGTGGCGACCTTGAGCACAGCCATCTCCCTATGATGCTCATCGCACCGAGCCCGGCGCCACGGATTTCAGCCCCGGTGTCCGGGGTGAGCGCTTGGCCGCGGGGTGATGTCCTGCCCGCAGCGGCGTGCAGCCCGGCTGCCCTTTCTCAGGGTCGCGACTCGACCTAGCCCCTCCCGCGACGGCTGAAGCGGTGCCACCACCGAGAGTTTGCGGATCCCGGCTCCCCGCCGGTGCGGTCGGCCGGCACCGCCGGCGCCGACGTCCCAGACCGCTCCTGTGGCCGCCCGTCGCGCCATCGCCCGACCATGGTTTCCGCATCGACGCGCGGCAGCAATACCGGCGGCCCAAGCGGGATCCGCCGCCATTGGAGGATCTGCCGGTTAAGCTCCGCGACGACCTCGCGCACCTGCTGCTCCGAGGCCAGTTCGTGCACCGTATCGGTCAGCCGCTCGATCTCCTTGCGCAGCCTCAGCGGGGTGGGCAGGAGTTCCTCAGCCGACACGCCCTCCCGGCGCAGGTAGTCCCGCAGCCAGGCATCCGCGGTTCCTCCCCGGCGGGGGAGAGGTTTGCCCGCACCAGGCAGGTTGTCGAAGGCACCCCGCTTCGCCGCCTCGTTGATCTGCTGGTCAACCCAGGAGGCGAAGCTTATATCCGGTGGCTTGCGTTCTGTCATACCAATAGGCTCCGTTTTCACCGTACCCTCCTTCCCGCCCGGGCCCATTTCCCGCCCGGTCAGCCTGGCCGGGGGCGTTCGTCCGGACGGCCCGGTCCGTGCTGGGCGCTAATATCACCGCATGCCAGGAAAGACCGGGAAAGAGCCGGAAGGCGACCCCGACCGGGATGGTGGGCCGGAGCTTGACACCCGGTATGCCCACTCCGCTCGGGTGTACAACTACTGGCTGGGCGGCAAGGACAACTTCGCCGCGGACCGGGAAGCAGCCGAGCAGGCGATCGCGGCCAATCCCGCGATCGTGGTGGACGTGCGGGCGAACCGGGCGTTCCTGGCCCGAGCGGTGCGGTACCTGGCCGCGGAGTGCGGAATCCGCCAGTTCCTTGACATCGGCACCGGACTGCCCACGGCCAGCAACACGCACCAGGTGGCCCAGGCGGTCGCCCCGGCCGCGCGGATCGTCTACGCCGACAATGACCCGGTGGTGCTGTCGCATGCCCGGGCCCTGCTCACCAGCACCCGCGAAGGCGCGACAGCGTACCTCGATGCCGACCTGCGCGACGTCGAGGCCGTCGTGCAGGCCGCGTCGGCGACCCTGGACTTCGGCCAGCCGGTCGCGCTCATGCTGCTGATCATCTTGCACCTGATCCCCGACGCAGAGGATCCGTACGGCATCGTGGCCAGGCTCATGGCGGCGGTTCCGGCCGGCAGCTACCTGGTGCTCGCGCACCCAGCCAGCGATATCCGGGCCGCGAAGATGGCGGAGATGACCAGGCGCGTGAACGAGCGGATGAGCGGGCCGAAGGCAACCATGCGTGACCGGGATGCGATCACGCGCTTCTTCGCCGGACTTGACCTGATCGAGCCCGGCGTGGTCCAGCCGCAGCAGTGGCGGCCCGAGCCGGGGATGCTCAGCCCGCCCCAGGTCACCGCTTGGTGCGGAGTCGCCCGCAAGCGGTGACCTGGGGCGGGCCACGCCTGGCTGGCATGGCGCCCGGACCCCGGCGCTACGGGATCCGCAGCATGCGCAGGATCGTGGTCTGCAGGGCTACTCGCAGCTCTTCGTCGGTCAGGTCGGCCAGCTCGGGCAGGCAGTGCGGGATGAAGAAGAGCACGCTGAAGGCGAGCCGCTCGGTGCCGGTGGGGTTATCGCCGAAGAACAGGGTCAAAGCCCGCCGGGCCAGGGTGTTATTCGCGCTGTCCAGGTCGTTTCGCTTCGCGGCGGGATCAGTAGACGCCATCGAAGCGTACAGCCGGTGCTGGACGAGGAAGTCGACGAAGCCAGCCACCAGGTGATCGATCCGGGCTCGCCGTCCGCGTATCGCGGCCGCTTCGTCCAGGAGGGTCTCGAGCCGCTGGATCCCGGGCTGCATGGCCGCGTGCAGGATGTCGCTCTTGGCCCGGAAATGGTAGTAGACGGCGGCCTTGGTCAGCCCCATCTCATCGGCGATCATCTGCAGCGAGGTGGCGTCGTAGCCGAGGTCCATGAACAGCCGCTGCGCGGTCTCCAGGATCTGCTGCCTGGTCCGCTTGGCCTGCACGGCACGGGTGGACGTACCCCTGACCGGCGTCGCCATGGATAACTCCTTTGTCGGGATCGCCTTGCAGTCTACCAGCCGACGGCTGGTGATCCACTGGCTGATCGGCAAGCGATTCACTAGACGAACGGCTAGCGATTCACTTGACGTATGGCTAGTGAATGCCTTAGCGTCGGAATCCAGGCCAGCAAGCCGAGCCGTACCGCGAACACCATCTGAGCTGTGGAGATCACATCATGTCGACGTATCTGTACCGACTCGCCCACTTCGCGTTCCGGCGGCGGCGGCTTGTCCTAGCGATATGGCTGCTTGCTGCCATCGCCGCTATTTCTGTGGCCCAGCTCAGCGGTGGGAAGACCAACGACACCTTCACCATCCCCGGCACAGAAGCGCAGAACGCCGCGAGCGTCCTGACCACCAAGCTGCCTGCCTTCAGCGGCGGTCAGAGCACGATCGTCTTCGCCACCGCCGGCAGCACGAAGGTCACCGATCCGGCCGCCAAGGCCGCGATCGTCGCGGCCTTGGGCAAGCTCAGATCGGTGCCGCAGGTCGTCTCCGTGGCGAGCCCCTTCTCCACCGGCCTGGTGTCGCCAACCGGCCAGGTCGCGCTCGGCCAGGTGCAGTGGTCGGCCCCGGCGACCGGGGTAAAGGACGCGAGCCTGCTCGCCGTCACGGCCGCCATGAAGCCGCTGGCCGCCGACGGCGTGGAGGTCCAGTACAACGGCAGCGTGTATCCCGGCTGGCGGACCGCGATCTCCGAGGTTCCCGAGCTCATCGGCCTGATCGTGGCGTTCGGCATCCTGATGATCACCTTCGGTGCCTTCGCGGCTGCGGGCATGCCGATTCTCGGCGCGATCATCGGCGTGATCACCACCTTGATGGGCATCACCGCGGTCGCCTCGGTGCTGACCATCGCCTCGGCCTCGACCACGGTCGCGCTGATGCTCGGGCTGTCCTGCGGCATCGACTACGGCGTGTTCATCTTGTCCAGGCACCGGACCAACTTGCTCAACGGCATGACCCCGGAAGAGTCGGTTCCCCTGGCCATGGGCACGGCCGGCGGCTCCGTCGTCTTTGCCGCCCTCACGGTGATCATCGCGCTGTGCGGGCTGAGCGTCGTGGGGATCCCGTTCCTGACTGTCATGGGTCTAGCCGCCGCCGCCTCGGTCACGGTCGCGCTGCTGATTGCCTTGACCCTGCTGCCGGCCGTGCTCGGCTTCGCCGGCCTGAAGGTGGCTAAGTTCGCCCGGCTGCCAGGGCTCGGCGCCCGGGCCGAGCGGGTCGCCCGCCGGTCCGCGGCCGACCCGGACAGCCCGCGCGGCGCCCGCTGGGCCGGGTTCGTCGTGCGGCACCGGGTGCTCGTCCTGCTCGGCGGGATCGCGCTGCTCGGCGTGCTCGCGATTCCGGCGGCGTCGATCCAGCTGGGCCTGCCCGGCGGGGCCTCGCAGCCCAAGGGCAACACCCAGCGCCAGGCTTATGACCTCACCACCGCGGGCTTCGGCGCCGGCTTCAACGGCCCGTTGCTCATCGTCGGCCAGGACGTGCGCAGCCCGGCCGACACCGAGCAGATGGCGGCGGCGCTGACCAAACTGCCCGACGTGGCCAAGGTGACCCCGGTGACCACACAAAACGGCATCGCGCTGATCAAGCTGATCCCGAAGTCCGGGCCGAGCGAACCGGTCACGGCCACCCTCGTGCACACGATCCGCGATGACCGGACCGCCATCGAAGGGCAGACCGGCGCGCACATCCTCGTCGGCGGCACCACCGCGTCCAACATCGACGTCTCGGCCAAGCTCTCCGCGGCCCTGCCGATCTTCCTGATCGTCGTGGTCGGCCTGGCGTTCATCCTGCTGACGTTCGCCTTCCGCACCATCTTGGTGCCGCTCAAGTCGATCCTGGGCTTCTTGCTCTCGATGGCCGCGGCGCTCGGCGCGCAGGTGGCGATCTTCCAGTGGGGCTGGGGCGAGCACATCTTCGGTATCACCCCGGCGCAGACGATCAGCTTCCTGCCCATCATCATGCTGGCCATCATCTTCGGCCTGTCCAGCGACTACGAGGTGTTCGTGGTGTCGCGGATCAAAGAGGACTACACCAGGAACGGCGATGCCCGCCGTGCGGTGCAGCGCGGCGTGGGAGTGTCGGCCCGCGTGGTCACCACGGCCGCGATGATCATGTTCTTCATCTTCGTCGCCTTCATGTTCACCGGCGATCCAACCATCAAGGCGATCGGCTTCAGCTTCGCCATCGGCGTGTTCCTTGACGCCTTCGTGGTCCGGCTCACGCTGGTGCCGGCTGTCATGGCGATCGTCCGGGCCAGGATCTGGTACCACCCGGCCTGGTTCGCCAGGTACGTTCCCGACCCCGACATCGAGGGGCAGCGACTGGACGACAGGCTCGCCCAGGGCGAACGCGTGACCGCAGCTCCCGCACGCCCGTCAGCCGCCACGGCAGGCTCGTGACTCCGCGGCAGGCTCGCTGAGCCCCGCGGCAGGATCGCCGACCTCCGCGGCAAGCTCGCTGAGCCCCGCGGCAAGCTTGTGACCCCCGTGGCGTGCTGACGAGGCGGCTTGGCCGCGCTAAGCCGGGGGCCAGGCCGTCGACCCCGGGGGACGCCTGCTCGATCGCGTCCAGGTGGGGTTCGATGACGGGTCGCAGGCGGCGGAGGAGTTCTTCGGCTTCCCGCCGCCTGTCGTCGTCGGGGATCCGGGCGGCGGCCGCGCTGAGATCCTCCCTGGCGTCGGTGACGTAGGGTCCGGTGAGCTCCCCAAGCCGTTCCAGATCCTGGTCGATCGCCTCGAGCGTGGGACAGCGGGCCTGGCTATCCTCGCCGAGATGGTCCTGGTCCGGCGGTGCGGTCATGGCGGAGCTGTCCTGTCTCTGCGGAGCTGTCCTGTCTCTGCGGGGTTGCGGCCAACCCGCCCGCCCGAAGAAATACAGCTATAGACGATCAAGATCATTTTCGCTATCCCCGAATGCCTGGAGCCCAGTAGGTGAGCGCGCCTGGCAGATGGATTCCTACCCCCGATCCAACTGGACCAAGGCCTCCGGTGCCGCTTCCGCCGTCCATCCCCGCCCGCCCGTTTCCTCACCAGCCCAGCCCGGTCCGCCCCACCCGCATCAGAATTCGCTCACAAGTACGATAAAAAGAAAGTCTTCGTGGAAGATTCGTCTTTAGTGGAGAATTTAGTACTCTATTGGGCACCAAACCTTCCGTAGAAGCCAAATCTGCCATGATCTTTCCCGAGCCCGCCGTACCACCGGACGCTGGCGCACCGACGGTCGCTGGCGTACCACAACGCAGCTACGGGATCAGGCCACCAGGCGGAAGTGAGCGCGGCGAGGCCGCCGGGGCCCGGAGTCGTCAACAAACGCCGATCAAGCCCCGCCCCCCGAGCCGATCAAGCCCCGCCCCCCGAGCCGATCAAGCCCCGCCCCCCGAGCCGATCAAGCCCCGCCCCCGCCGCCACCAAACCTTCCTCCTGCAGTTGCAGCGCTACGTCGATAATCATGTCTTCCTGGCCGCCGACGTAGCCGGCCTCGCCGACCCGCTGCAAGATCGCGTGCGCGGGCACGCCGTAGCGCGTCGCGGCCCGCTCCGCGTGCAGCAGGAAGGAGGAGTACACCCCGGCGTAGCCCTGAACCACCGCAGCCCGGTCCATCCACGGCAGCCGGGGGATGATCGGCCGCACCACGTCTTCGGCGGCCGCGAGCACGGCGTCCACGTCGACCCCGGTCGATATGCCCAGCCGGGAGAACGTGGCCGCCAGCACCTCGGTCGGCGCGTTCCCGGCGCCGGCCCCGAGCGCGCACAGCGCTCCGTCGATCTGGGTGGCGCCGGCCTGGCAGGCCAGCACCGAGTTCGCCACGCCAAGCGACAGGTTCTGGTGGCCGTGGAAGCCGACCTGCGCCTGCGACCCGATCTCCGCGATCAGCGCCTGGACCCGGGTCTGGGCATCAGAAAGCACAAGGGCGCCGGCCGAATCGACCACGTAGACGCATTCGGCGCCCGCGTCGACCATGATCCGCCCCTGCCGGGCCAGGCCGGCCGGATCCAGCCGGTGCGAAAGCATCAGGAAGCCGACCGTCTCCATGCCGAGCTCGCGCGCCGCGGCGAAGTGCTGGACCGAGACGTCGGCTTCGGTGCAGTGGGTGGCGATCCTGGCCACCGACGCGCCGGCCTCGTGCGCGTCGCGCAGGTCGTCCACCGTGCCGACGCCTGGCAGCAGCAGGACCGCGATCTTGGCCGCGACCGCCTCGACCGCCGCCCGGATCAGCGAGATCTCGTCCACGCCGGAGAAGCCGTAGTTGAACGAGGAGCCGCCGAGCCCGTCGCCGTGCGACACCTCGATGACCTCTACCCCGGCCTGGTCAAGCGCGTAGACCACCGCCCGGACCTGTTCGGTGGTGAAGCGGTGCCGCATCGCGTGCGACCCGTCCCGCAACGTGGAGTCGGTGATGCGCACGTCTCGCGCCGCGGGGCTCATGCGGCCGCTCCGGCCGGCGCCGAGGCGACCGCGAGCAGCTCGCCGACCCGCGCCGCCGCGGCGGTCATGATGTCCAGGTTGCCCGCCCAGGGCGGCAGGTAGTCGCCATTGCCGCGGACCTCGAGGAACAGCGCGACCCGCGCCCAGCCCGACCAGTCCTCCGCCGGGGGATCGAATTGCGGGTCGGCCCGGAGCGCGTAGCCGGGTACATACCGCGCCACCTCGGCGACCATCGCGTGCACCGAGGACGTGATCGCATCACGGGAAGCGTCGGGGGAGATGGCGCAGAACACCGTGTCGCGCATGATCATGGGGGGCTCCACCGGGTTCAAGATGATGATCGCCTTGCCGCGCTGCGCGCCGCCGACTCGCTCGATCGCCCGCGCGGTGGTGGTGGTGAACTCGTCGATGTTCGCGCGGGTGCCCGGCCCGGCGGACTTCGACGCGATCGAGGCGACGATCTCCGCGTAGGGCACAGGCGTGACCGCGGACACCGCGTGCACCAGCGGGATCGTGGCCTGCCCGCCGCAGGTGATCATGTTGACGTTGGGCGCGCTCAGGTGCTCGCGCAGGTTCACCGCCGGGCAGACCAGCGGGCCTACCGCCGCCGGGGTCAGGTCCACCGCCCGGATCCCGGCCTGGGCGTAGCGCGGCGCGTTGGCCTGGTGCGCCCGGGCGGACGTGGCCTCGAACACCAGGTCAGGCCGCTCATCGCGATCCAGCAGCCAGTCCACGCCGCCGGCCGAGGCCTCGACGCCGCGCTGCCTGGCCCGCTCCAGGCCGTCAGAAGCCGGGTCCACCCCGACCATGTACCGCACCTCGACGTGCTCGCTGCGCTGCAGCTTGGCCAGCAGGTCGGTGCCGATGTTGCCAGGGCCGACGATCGCGGCCGTTACCTTGCCGATGGCACTGCCCTCCTCCGATGCACCCCAAAACTGTATGCAGTTTAGCAAAACTGTATGCAGTTTAGCAAAAATTCTGCCGAACGGAACCTGGGTGCGTGCCCACCCACGGTGCCACTGCGCCCCGGATGCCCGAACGGCGTCCGGTGCTAGATTCGGTGAACGTGCGTCAGCTGACCGCCCGCCGGATGCGCCGGCCGGGCCGGCCTGACCCGGTGCCCCGGAGTACTGGCCGCACGGGTCCGGTCACCGCGTCCTACCGTGAGCTGTTCGCGCTGCCCGCGCTGCGCGGGCTGGCGCTGGCCGATGTCTGCGCGCGGCTCCCGCAGGGCATGGTCAGCATCGCCCTGCTGCTGGTCGCCGCCCAGCACGCGTCGATGACGGTAGCGGGGCTGGTCGTGGCCGGCTACACGCTGGGCCAGGCGGTGACCGGACCGGTGCGGGGCCGGCTGGCCGACCGGCGCGGGCTGGTCCCGGTCGCCGCCGTCTGCACGATCGGCTACGCCGCAGCTCTGCTGGCCTTGCTGGCCAGCGCGCTGGCCCGCGGCCCGGCCGGGCTGGATATCGGCACCGCGGTGCTGGCCGGCCTGGTTAATCCGCCGCTCAGCCCGGGCCTGCGCAGCCTGTGGTCGGCCTGGGCCGGACCCCTGGGCCCCCGGCTCACGCAGGCCGCGTTCGCCCTGGACGCGGCCGTGTTCGACCTGGCCTACATCACCGGTCCGGTGCTGGCCAGCGCCCTGGCCACCGCCCTGGCCCCGGCCGCGGCCCTAGGCCTGCTGCTCGCCCTGACCGCCGCGGCGGTCATCGCCATCGCCCGCTCATCCGGCCGCCCCCCGCCCTCCGGCCGCCCCCCGCCCTCCGGCAGGCCCCCGCCGCCCGGCAGGCCCCCGCCGCCCGGCAGGCCCCCGCCGCCCGGCAGGACGCCGACCTCGCGACGCCGGCTCGGCCCGCTCCAGTCCCGTTCGCTTCGCGAGCTGCTGATCACCGCGGCCCTGGCCAACGCCGCGCTGAGCGCGACCGAGGTGGCGCTGACCGGCTACGTCCGGCATCACCACGCCCTGTGGGCCTCAGGCCCGCTGCTGGCCGAAGTCTCCCTGGGCAGCATCGCCGGCAGCCTGCTGCTCGGCGCCCGGGGTTCGGCCGGCCAGGCCACGGCGCCGTACCGCCGGCTGCCGCGGCTGCTGGCTGGTTACACGGCCGGCCTGGCCCTGCTCACCGCGGCGGGCCTGGACCCTCCGCTGCTCGCCTTGGCCGCGCCGCTGGCCGGGCTGTGCCTCGGTTCCACCCTGGCCACCTTGTTCGGCGCGGCGGCCGGCGCCGCGCCGACCGGCCGCGGCACCGAGACCCAGGCCTGGATCAACTCGATCATGAACGGCGGCGCGGCGGGCGGTGCCGCCCTGGCCGGGTTCGCGTCCGGCCAGCCCATTCTCGCGCTCGCCCTGGCCACCGCGGCCGCCGCCGCGGCCACGGTCAGCGCCGTGTTCACCTCCGTCCGGCGGCCGCCCCGCCGGCCGGAACAGGTGCCGGAATCACCCCGGCCGGAAAACCCCGCCGGACACGCACGGGACCGGGGCTCGCACCCAGGCTCGTTCGGCTAGAAAGAAAGACAGCACCGGGGCGGAGCGGGCCCGTGGCAACCGACCGAAGGAGGCCAGGCCTTGCGCCCTTGGACACCGCAGCGTGTGCTTGACGCGTCGATCGTGATGGAATGGCGCCCGGACGGTGCCAGCGAGGTGCTGACGGATGGCTACCGGCTCATCCGCTATCCGGACTGGGCGCTCGACCCGAGCTTCCCGGCCGCTCAGGTCACCCGGTCCTGGGTGAGCCGTCCCGTGGACCAGGTCATCGACGAGGTTCTCGCCCGTGTCCGGCAGTGGGGCCTGCTCGGGGTGGCCTGGTGGGTGTCGGACGCGACCTGGCCCGCCGACACCGAGGCCAGGCTGCGGGCCCGGGGCGGCACGCGCATCGACGCGGTGCAGCTCCTGGCCCGTGACCTGAGGGACGGGCTGCCCAAGCTCGACATCCCGGCCGACGTGACCGTCGAGCTGGTCAGGGACGAGGGCACGTTGCGCGCGGCGTCCATGGTCACGGTGCGCGGCTGGGGCCGGAAGGAACCGTCCGAGCAGGACATCGCCCAGGACCTGACCGACGCGGTCACAGGCCTCGCGGACTGGACGGGCTTCCGCGTGCTGGCGTCGGTCGACGGCGAGCCGGCCTCGTTCGGCGGGTGCACGCTGAACGGCGAGGTGGCCCAGCTGTGGGGCGCGGTCACGCTGCGGAGGTTCCGGCGGCGCGGCTGTTACCGGGCCGTAGTCGCCGAACGGCTCCGGCTGGCGCGCGAGCACGGGGCTGAGCTGGCCCTGGTCAAGGGCAGGGTTGAGACCTCCGGGCCGATCTTGCTCCGGGCCGGTTTTACCGACTACGGGGAAGAGCGCTGTTACTGGCTCTCACTATAAGAATCGGCCGGTCCCGATTTGTGCGGGCCGGCGCGGTCGTGCTCTTATGCACCCATGACTGAGCTGCGGGCCGCACCCACCGACCTCGGCACCTTGGGCGAGATCGAGCGCCAGGTGCTCTGGCTGTCCACCGCGATCGTGCACCACGCCAACCGGGTCCGGCCCAATCCCGGTGGGCTCAAGGTCGGCGGCCATCAGGCGTCCTCGGCGTCGATGGTCTCGATTATGACCTCGCTGTGGTTCCGCCATCTGCGGGCGGCCGACCGGGTGTCGGTCAAGCCGCACGCCTCACCCGTGCTGCACGCGATCAACTACCTGCTCGGCGAGCTCGACGAGTCCTACCTGCCCACGCTGCGGGCCTTCGGCGGGCTGCAGAGCTACCCCAGCCGGGTCAAGGACCCCGATCCGGTGGACTACTCGACCGGATCAGTCGGGATCGGCGCGACCGCGCCGATCTGGGGCGCGGTGGCCCGCCGGTACCTCGAGAACCGCTTCGCCGGCGATGCTTCGCCGCCCGCGGGCCGCCAGTACTCGCTGCTTGGTGACGCCGAACTCGACGAGGGTGCCGTCTGGGAGGCCATCGCCGATCCCGGCGTAGCCGAGCTCGGCGAGGTCGTCTGGGTGGTGGACGTCAACCGGCAGTCGCTGGACCGGGTGGTGCCAGGGATGGCCGCGGACCGGCTGCGGGGCATGTTCGAGGCGGCCGGCTGGCAGGTCATCACGCTGAAGTACGGGCGCCTGCTTGACGAGCTTTTCGCCCGGGCCGGCGGAGCGGCGCTGCGGCGGCGGATCGACGCCATGCCCAACCCCGAATACCAGCGGCTGCTGCGCTGCGACGCGGCCGAACTGCGCCGCAGGCTGCCGGGTGACGACACGTCGATCGCGGAGCTGATCGCCGGGCTTGACGACACCGCGCTGACCCAGGCCATCCGCAACCTCGGCGGGCACGACCTGGTCGCGCTCGACGCGGCCTTCGACGCCATCTCAGACGACCGGCCCACGATCATCCTGGCCTACACCATCAAGGGCTACGGCCTGGCCGTCGAGGGGCACCCGCAGAACCACTCGGCGCTGCTCACCACCGAGCAGATCACCGAGCTCGCGGCGCAGCTCGGCACCGATGCTGGCCAGCCGTGGCATCGCCCGGTGCCGGACAGCGCGGCCGGCCAGCTGTGCGAGCAGACGGCCGGGCGGCTCCGGCGGCCGCCGGTCCCGTCGCCGGCCCCGCCGGGGCTGCCCGCCGACCTCGGCCGCACGCCCACCGGGGTGGCCACCACCCAGGCGGCGCTGGGCCGGGCGCTGCTCGACCTGACCAGGCAGGCACCCGAGGCGGCCCGGCGGGTGGTGACCGTCAGCCCGGACGTCAGCTCGAGCACCAACCTGGGCGGCTGGGTGAACAAGGTCGGCGTGTGGTCGGCCCGCGAGCGGATGGACTGGTTCGCCGACGACGCCGAGACCATCTTGCACTGGCGGGAGAAGCCGACCGGGCAGCACATCGAGCTCGGTATCGCCGAAACCAACCTGGTCGGCCTGCTCGGCGAACTTGGCGCCAGCTGGAGCCGCTGGGGCCAGCCGCTGTTCCCGATCGGCGTGCTCTACGACCCGTTCGTGGAGCGGGCGCTCGAGCCATGGTCGTTCGGCATCTACGCGGGCGGCCAGTCGATCCTGGTGGGCACCCCGTCCGGGGTGAGCCTGGCCCCGGAAGGCGGCGCGCACCAGTCGATCACCACGCCGTCCATCGGGATCGAGCAGCCGGGCTGCGTCAGCTACGAACCCGCCTTCGCCATCGACACCGAATGGTGCCTGCTGGCCAGCCTGGCCCGGCTAGGCCGGCCAGGCGGAAGCTCGGCCTACCTGCGCCTGTCTACCCGCCCGGTCAGCCAGAAGCTGGCCGCCGTGCCAGCCGATCCCGCGGTCAGGGAACGGCGCCGCCGGCAGGTGGTGGCCGGCGCCTACCCGCTGCGCCGCGCCGAGCATCCCCTGGCCACCATCGCCGTGATGGGCGCGGTCGTGCCCGAGGCGCTGGCCGCCTCGGACCGGCTGGAGGCGGTCGGCGTGCCCGCCGATGTGATCGTGGTGACCAGCCCCGGCCTGCTGTTCCGGGCCCTGCGCGCACGCCAGGGCCTGGACACGAGGACCGGCGAACCGCCCTGGATCCTCGGTCAGGCGTTCCCGGCGGACCGCGCCACCCCGCTGGTCACCGTGCTGGACGGGCACCCGCACACGCTGGCCTTCCTGGCCACCATCAACCGCGTGCCGCACGCGGCGCTGGGAGTGGCGCAGTTCGGCCAGTCGGGCTCGATCGAGGATCTGTACCGTGACAACGGCATCGACACCGATTCCATCATTCGTGCCGCCCTCGATCTGGCCGGTTCCTGACCCCGTTACGAGCCATGCGGTGCTGGCCGGATCAGGACAAGTGATTCGGCGTAGACGGTCACCATGCCGCGGTCACCGCGGACTGGATCGTCGTCCAGCGAGACCTCATACAGGCCGGTGTCCCAGCATTCCTGCATGGATCTGACCATCAGGAATATCGTGCCCCGCCACCCGGCTTCGTAGCGTTGCCCGTTATTTCGGCAGATAAACGACTCTTTGAGCTGGACCCGGTCGAGTCTATTGAACGTCGGCCGCACGTAGGTTTGTCCATTCCGATGCGTCACCTGGCACTGCCCGGGAATGCGCTTAAGGTCGGAGTTTACCCATGGCTGGGGTGAGGAATTAGCGGAGTAAAGTTTCCTCCCGTCGTCCATCATGACCAGATAGCTGCCCTTGGCCCGCATTTCATAGATGAATTCCTCAGGCGCGTGATGCGGGTAGATGACGGTGCCCTGGCTTCGCGCCCGGTAGGTGGGCGGCTTTCCTGCCTGCGCTGCGTTCCTATCCCTGACCAGGACCCCGGTCTCCTGGTCGAGCGCACCCCAGAACGGCACGACGAGCATCACGCGATCGCCCTCACGGAACCCGCCGGCCGCGCCTGCCTGCCGGGGTATCTCGACCGCACCGGACTTTTCCGCAGCGGCCGGAGCCTCGAGTCCCTGAGTCATTCCGCCGATCACGCTCAGCTGATCGCCTGGCCCGCTGCTTCGGGCGGAGCCGCGCATCAGCTTAAGCATTTTCCCCGGTTTGCCTTTCATTCCAATCTCCTGGGTTACCGCTTAATGCTCTCGTGTACCGTAACTTATAGTAACCCACCGAGCACATCTAGTTATACGGGGGTGCGGGATTGGATATATTTGCACGATAAGGTAAGTAAGACCGCGGCTGTCCCTGTACTAACGATTTCGAAGGAGTCACCGGCATGCAGCTGAGCGCGCGGAATCAGATCCCGGCCCGGGTCACCGCCATCAACTACGGCGAGGCCATCGCCAACGTCGAACTGGACGCCAGCGGCTCCCGCCTGGTGTCCTCGATCACGGTTGAGGCGGCCAAGCAGCTCGGCCTGACCGAAGGCAAAGAGGTCATCGTGATCATCAAGGCCTCGGACGTGATCCTGGCGACCGACGACTGACGTCGCACGCCGGTCATGAGCCAGCAGAACGCTTCAGGGTGAGGTAGGGGAGCCGCACGTATACTGCAGGCCGGCCGGCCGTCAGGTGCCGGGTTCCTGACCAGTTCGAAGGACATGCCGGGTATGGACAACGACACGGTCATCCGCCTGCGGCGGGTCGTGCTGCAGCTGGCCAGGCAGCTCAATGCCGCCTCCCGCGAGGAAGGGCTCACTCCCACTCAGGCGTCCGTGCTCGGGATCACCGTCGGTCGAGGGCCGCTGAGCCTGACCGAGCTCACCGAAATCGAGGGCATCAACCCGACGATGCTTTCCCGGGTGATCGGCAAGCTCGATGCTTTCGGGCTGATAAAGCGGCTCCGCGATCCCGAGGATTTCCGCGCCGCCCGAGTCGAGGCGACACCAGAAGGCCAGCTCAGGCACAAAAGGATCGCCGCGCAAAGAAGCGCGATTATCTCCGAGTGCGTGGACGGCCTGCCGGCCGACCAGCAGGCCGCCCTCGTCGCCGCGCTGCCCGCGTTCGAGACCCTGGCCGAGGCCCTCCGGGCCACGGTGCCGCGCAGCCGCCGCCAGCTCCCCGACGACCCCCCCAAACCCGCCTAACCCCTCCGCCATGATTCCTTTGGACGCCGCACCACAGGCACAGCGAGCCCTATCCGGTCCAGCGTGCTGTCCGAATCCCGCCAGCGAACGCCTCCTCGCGTCCCTACGCTAGAGGGAGAAAACGAACCGCTGAAGCGAGGAATAGAAAAAATGAACGTCTATACGACGATGGCGAGCCCGGTCGGTGAGCTGCTCCTGGCCGGCCGCCAGCCGCAGAGCGGGCGGGACAGCATCGCCCTGACCCAGGTATCGATGCCCGGCTGGCGGAACGCGCCGGCCGTACCCGGCCACTGGCGTCTCGCCCCGGCGGCGTTCACCGAGGTGACCAGGCAGCTCACCGCCTACTTCGCCGGTCAGCGGCGCGCCTTTGACCTCGAGCTCGCCGCGGCCGGAACCGAGTTCCAGCAACTGGTCTGGCGTGCCCTGGACGCCATCCCGTACGGCACGACCACGACGTATGGTGCGCTGGCCGGACAGCTCGGCGTCCCGCGCGGCCGGATCCAGGCCGTCGGCGCCGCGATCGGCGCGAACCCGCTGGCGATCGTCCGCCCGTGCCATCGCGTCATCGGCGCGGACGGCACGATGAGGGGCTACGCCGGCGGGGTGGAGCGCAAGCAGCTGCTGCTGGCCCTCGAGGGTGCCGCGCTGCCGCTGCTCGTCTGAGCACGCTGGCCGGGACCGGGCTGGCCGAGCACCTGGCCGGGACCGGGGGTCAGTGCTTCGCGATCTCCCGAAGGAGCAGCTCGGCATCGGCTGATCTGCTTCCCCACACCCCGGGCGCGTCCGGGTTGACGATCAGCACGTTGCTCCGGGTGTGCCGCCATAGCTCACGGCTGGCGCTGCCGTCCATCAGGGCCGGCAGCCCGCCGTGGGTGGGCGCGCCGATCACGATCGTGCTGGCCCCGATGGCGTTGGCGTACGTCGCGACCATCCGGCCCGCGGTGCCGTGATCGGGGGCATGCAGCAAGATCTGGCCCTCGGCGGGGACGTGATGCGCGGCTAGCCGGTCCAGATGGTTCCTGACCACGGCTCGGGCCGCTTCGGTGTCCTCGCCGTTGGTGCCGCCGTCGCCCGCGGTGATGTCCTCCTGGGTGTGCACCACGTGAACCACGCCGCCGGCGGCCGTCGCGAGCCGGGCCGCGGCTTCGGTGACCAGGGCGGCCACCGGTGAGCCGTCGATGGCGGCGAGGATGACGCTCACCCCGCGATCACCGGCCCGCGCCACGGTGTCACCCGCCACGGTGTCACCCGCCACGGTGTCACCCGCCACGGTGTTGCCCATCACTGGCACAAGCACGGGGAGCGGCGCGGCGGGCTCAGCCTCGTGGGTCGCTACGGTGACGCTGACCTGCTCGGTCTGAACTCGTTCGGACTCGGCGAGCAGGCGGTGGCCGGTGGACAAGATCACCATCCCGACGACGATGGCGCCCGCGGCGATGAAGAACGGGAAATGGATATTCACGGCGGTGACCAGCCGGCCGGCCGCGTAGGGGGCCAGCCCGCCGCCGATGAACCGGACGAAGCTGTAGGCCGCCGAGGCCACCGGCTTCTCCACCGGGGAAACGGTCATCACGGCCTGGGTGGTGATGGTGTTGTTGATCCCGATGAAGATCCCGGACACGATGACGGCCGGGATCAGCACCGCGCGGTCGGTCGTCCAGATGGCGATGACCAGCACGATGACGGCGAAGGCGGTGAGGTTGGCGTACATGGTCTTGGCGATGCCGAAGCTGGCCTGCAGCCGCGGCGCGCCGAAGACGGCGAACAGGGCGACGAAGATGCCCCAGCCGGTGAAGACCAGCCCGAGCTTGATCGGGCTGAGGTTCATCGGGAACGGCGCGTAGCCCAGGACGGTGAAGAAGCCCCAGTTGTAACACAGCGCGGTCAGCGACATGGTCAGCAGGCCGCGGTGCCGCAGCGCGCGTAGCGGTGCCGACAGACTGGTCTTGTGTGCGGGTTTCGGCGTCGGCTCGACCAGGACCACGGTGGCGATCAGGGCGATGGTCATCAGCACCGAGACCCCGAAGAACGGGCCGCGCCAGCTGATCTCGCCCAGGGTGCCGCCGAGCAGCGGCCCGATCGCGATACCCACGCCGAGCGCCGTCTCATACAGCACGATGGCGCCGGCGAAGCCGCCCGTGGCCGAGGCGACGATGACCGCCAGCGAGGTGGCGATGAACAGCGCGTTGCCCACGCCCCAGCCGGCCCGGAACCCGATGATGGTGTTGATGTTGGGGGAGGCCCCGGCCAGCGCGCTGAACACCACGATCAGGATCAGGCCCGCGATCAGCGTCTTCTTGGCGCCCAGCCGGCTGGACACCCAGTTCGTGATCAGCATGGCCACCGCCGTGACCACCAGGTAGCTGGTGAACAGCAGCGTCACCTCGCTCGGCGAGGCGTGCAGCTGGTTGGAGATGGCCGGCAGGATCGGGTCCACCAGGCCGATGCCCATGAACGACACGACGCACGCGAGCGCGACGGCGAAGACGGCTTTCGGCTGCCGGAACGGGCTCGCGACCGAGCCGGTGTGAGGGCCACTCATCGGGTGCTCTCTTTCAGCGGCATCTGGTGGGCCGGGACACCGCCCCGGCTCCGGGTGGGATCGTCAGGGTTATGGGCGTTGGCCAGCGCGTCCATGGCGGGCAGCGCCGCGCTCAGGGCGGCCTGCTCGTCCGGGCTGAGCCTGGCCAGGATCACCGCGAGCCGCTCGGCCCGCACCGCCCGGCGGCGGGCCAGCATCGCCCGCCCCTCGTCGGTCAGCCGGACCTGGACCACCCGCCCGTCGGTGGGATCAGCGTCCCGGTTGACCAGGCCAGACTCCTGCAGGCGGGCGATCAGCTGCGTCATCGCGGGCTGACTCACCCCCTCCTTGACCGCCAGCGAGGTGAGGCGGCTCGGACCGGAGCGTTCCAGCGTGGCCAGCGTCGCGGCCGCGGTGAGCGACAGCCCGCTCGGCGGGCTCAGCGACCGGAACAGCCCGATCAGCCGCTCGATCGCCGTCGCGACCCCCGCGGCCAGCGTGCGCTCCGACCGCACGTCCTGGGCGTCCGGCGAGCTGAGCACATCACGCGCCGCATTCACGTCTGGCCTGCCCAAAATTTCCATAAGACATTTATATCATGTTCTTATGTATAACTGCGGGTGCCGGACCAGGTCGGAGAAGTCCTGCGCGTTGACGTGAGCCCAGTCGCTGTAGCAGTTGTTGAACACCACGTCGGTGACGTCGGCGCCGGCCGCCAGGCTGCGGATCCGGCCGGACCAGTCTGTCAGCTCGCCGGGCCCGTAACGGTAGCCGAACCGTTCGCCGATGTCCTTGCTGTCCCATTTGTCCGAGTGGCCGTGCATGCGCACCACGGCCAGGTCGCTGGTGGCCGCCAGGACCGGCGGAATGGAGCTGGGGTAGCCCTGCGGCATGTCCACGCATACGTAGGGCAGCTGGTGGCGGGCCAGGAAGCCGAGCGTCTCCTGCTGGTTGTCCTCGGCCATCCAGGTACGGTTGCGGAACTCCACGCACACCCGCCTGGGCGCTGCCTTAGCGGCGCACGCCACAATGTAGTCCTGGTTCGCCCGAGAGATAGGGAACCACGGCGGGAACTGCAGCAAGATCGCGCCGAGCTTCCCGGCGGCGCGCAGCGGCTCCAGGGCGGCCAGGAACCGTTCCCACGCCTGATCGGCGACGGCCGGGTCGACGTCGGAGAGGTAGACCCGGTCCTTCCCGGCCCGCCCGGCCGCCTCGCGCAGGTCGGCCGGCAGCGCCTTGACCGGGGTGGGGTGTTTGGTGAACAGGCTGAACGCCTTGATGTTGAAGGTGAATCCGTCCGGTGTCCGTTCCGCCCAGGCCTTCGCGTTCTGCTCCGCGGGCAGCGCGTAGTAGGTGGCGTCCACCTCCACCAGCGGGAACTGGCTGGCGTAGAACCGCAGCCTTTTCTCCGGCGTGGTGGCCCCGGACGGGTACCAGCCGGAGGCGATCAAGGTACGGTCTGTCCATCCCGCCGTGCCCACCTTGATCTCACCCATCCCGACAGCCTAAGAGAGGCCGGAAGCGGCTCTCGCTTTTTAATCCGGCCGCTAGGTCACCGGCGGGAACGGCGAGCCTTCCCCATGACCACCTGGCGCCACCAGCCCGAGTCGACGGCCTGGCGCGCGACATCCGGCGTCTGCTCCGAAGGCCGGAACACGTCGACCAGGCCCACCGGCCCGGGGACGTCGCCGAGCGTCCGGTAGACCTGCTCGCCGAGGATCTCGCTGGCGTGCGGGTTGACCGGGATGATGCGCCAGCCACGTCGCTGCATATACGCGGGCACGGTGTGCGCCGCCTTGTACGCCGCAGCACTCGCGCCGACCACGGTGATGGTGTCGTAGCTGGTCAGAATGCGTTCGACCACGTCCTCTACCTGGGTCACCTGGCCACCGTGCCCTGGGCCAGGCAATGGCCCTGCGAGGAAGTCTGGAAGGCCCGCAAGCTTCGCTGACGGCGATCCGCCCGGGCCGGTGCGGCCCTTTCCCGGCCGAACGAAACCGTGGTGTCAGCCCCGTCAGCCGCCAGCACTTTCCGCCCGCAGGGCGGCCTTGAGGATCTTGCCCGAGGGTCCCTTCGGCAGCTCGGTCATGAACCGGACCTCGCGCGGGTACTTGTAGGCGGCCAGGTGCTCCCGGCAATAGCCGATGACGTCCGCCGCGCTCAGCTCGCTCCCGGCGCGCCGGACCACGACCGCCACCACTTCCTCGCCGAGCCGCTCGTCCGGCTTGCCGATGACGGCGGCCTCGGCGATCCCGGGATGGGCGTAGAGGACCTCCTCGATCTCGCGCGGGTACACGTTGAAGCCACCGCGGATGACCAGGTCTTTAGCCCGGTCGACGATGAAGTAGAAACCGTCCTCGTCCAGGTAGCCGAGGTCGCCGGTGTGCAGCCAGCCGCCGCGCAGCGCCGACGCGGTGGCCTCGGCGCGGCCGAGGTAGCCCTTCATGACGTTGTGGCCGCGGACCAAGATCTCCCCGATGTGCTCGCGTCCGGGTGGCAGCGGCTCGTCCGCGGCGTCGCCGACGCGCATCGTCACGCCCCACAGCGGCTTGCCGATGGACAGCACCCGCCGGTCGTCCGGGCGGTTGAACGAGCACGAGCTCGCGGTCTCCGACAGGCCGTAGCCCTCGAGCACCGGGATCCCGTACTTGCCCTCGAAGGTCCGCATGACGTCTTCTGGCAGCGACGCGCCGCCGGACACCGCGACCCGGAGCGCGGACAGGTCCCGGCCGGTGATGTCCTGCTGGGCCAGGACGTGCAGCATGGTCGGGACGCCGCCGATCACCGTGCAACGGTCCTTTTCCAGCGCGTCAAGGACGGCGGCGGGCACGAAGCGGGGCACGATCGACAGGCAGCCGCCGTACCGGACGAACACGTTGATCAGCGACGACAGGCCGAACACGTGGAAGAAGGGCAGCACCGCAAGCACCACGTCATCGGCCCTGGCGCCGAACAGCCCGCCCGCGATCGTGCAGTTCATGTACAGCTGGAAATGGGTGAGCTCAGCGCCCTTCGGCTTGCCGGTGGTGCCGCTGGTGTAGATGAGCACGGCGGTGTCGTCAGCCTCCCGAGGCTCCACGTCGCCGCCAGGCACGGGCTCCGGCGCGGTGCTGAACAGCTCGTCGACCGGGCGGGCACCGTCGGGGCGCGGGCTGCGGCCGTCGCCGATCAGGTACAGCGGCACGCCGGTGCTCTGACAAGCCCGGCTGGCCTCGGCGGCCATGCCGCCGAAGCCGATCAAGATGGCCGCCGAGGAGTCGGTCAGGTGGTATTCGAGCTCGGGTGCCATCAGCAACGGGTTGAGCGGCAGCACCACGAGGCCGGCCTTGAGCGCTCCGAAGTAGGCGGTAAGGAACTGCGGCATGTTCGGCAGCTGCAGCCCCACGACCTGCCCGGGAAGCAGGCCGATCTCGCGCAGGCCGGCCGCGAAACGGCCGGATTGCCGGTCCAGGTCGCGGTACGTCAGCACGGTGCCGCCGGCCAGGGTGACCGGAGCCTCGGGCGAGGCCATAGCCGTCTCCGCCAGGATGGTGGCGAGGTTAAAGCTCATCCGTTCCCCTTCCGGCATCGTTGCTCGTGGGGCAATATACATTAGTGAGACATATATTAAGTGTGTATCACTTCCTTGCCTAGGGGACGATGATGTACCTCATCCGGGATCCGGCCGCGGACGCCGGTCAGGGGGCCGACGGCTGGCAAGCGGCGGCCGGACCAGCCGCCCGTTTGCTGCTGACCGAACCGATCCGCGGGCTGGCTGACCTCGCCGCTCTCACTCTGGCCGCGCCCTGGATGGCCGCCGCTCCGCGCGGCGACGGGCACGGGGCGCTGGTGTGGCCAGGGCTACTGGCCTCGGACACGAGTACGGCCGCGCTGCGCCAGTTCCTGCGCTGGCTGGGCTACGAGGTGCGTGGCTGGGATCTCGGCCGTAATCACGGGCCGACCAACCATGTGCTTGACGGCCTCCCGCGCACGCTGAGGGCGCATGCCGAGCGGACCGGCGGGCCGGTATCGCTGGTGGGCTGGAGCCTGGGCGGCATCTACGCCAGGGAGATGGCGCGCGAGTATCCCGAGCTGGTCCGGCAGGTCATCACCCTCGGCAGCCCCTTCGCCCAGACCCACCCGCGGCAGAGCCACGCCGAATACCCCTACCAGCGCCTCAGCCACCTGCACGCGCCCGCCGCCCGGCGGGTCCGCGAGCAGATCGCCCAGCCCATCACCGTGCCGTCTACCTCGGTGTACTCACGCTGGGACGGCATCGTGTCCTGGCGGACGTGCATCGAGCCCGCCTCCGAGCTGCACCAGAACGTCGAGGTGCGCTGCAGTCATATCGGCTTCGGCGTCGACCCGGCCACCCTCTGGCTGGTCGCCGACCGGCTCGCGGCCCCGCCCGGCTCGCGCGCCAGGTTCCGCCCGCCGCTGCTGCTGCGGCCGCTGTACCCCGGCCGCGCATGACCGCCTCGGTCTCGCCCGGCACGACCCCCGCACCCTGGGATTTCGCCGCCCCGTGGGGCGCCCGCGGCTACCTCACCCGGCTCGACGGCCCGCACGAAGCCCCGGTGCACTGGATCGAGTTCACCCCCGACCAGGCGACGGCCACCGCGTCAGCCCCGCCGGGGCCGCCGATCGTCTTCGTGCACGGGCTGGGCGGCTCGCACCTGAACTGGTGCCTGGTCGGGCCGCAGCTGGCGGCCGGCCGTCGCGCGGTCGCGCTTGACCTGCACGGGTTCGGCCTGACCCCGGGCACCCGGGGTAACTCGACCGTGCTGGAGAACGCCCGGCTGCTTGACCGGTTCGTCCGGGAGGTCACCGGGACGCCGGTGATCCTCGTCGGCAACTCCATGGGCGGGCTGATCTCGCTGCTGCAGACGAAGGCGGCCCCGGACACCGTGGCCGGGCTTGTGCTGATCGATCCCGCGCTGCCGCTGCCCCGGCGGGCGCCCGACTGGCCGGTGGCCAGCCAGTTCCTGGCGTACTCCCTCCCCGGTCTGGGCGAGCTCTACCTCAAGGCCGCGCAGTCGCGGCAGACGCCGCAGCAGGCCGTCCAGCGTCTCACCGAGCTCTGCTTCGCCAACCCGGCCCGCGCCGATCAGGCGATGCTGACGGCGTCGATCGCGCTGGCCACCGAGCGCCAATCCGCCCCGCACCGGGACGCATCACTCCTGGCGGGGGCCCGGTCCCTGATGCGGGTGGTCGGCCACTCCCGCCGCTACTTCGCGACGATGGCCGCGGTGGGAGTCCCGGTGCTGCTCATCGGCGGTACCGCCGACCGGCTGGTGCCGGTGGCCGCGGTCCGCCAGGCCGCGGCGCGCAATCGGAGCTGGGAAAGCGTTATCCTCCCCGGAGTCGGGCACACACCGCAGCTCGAGGTGCCCGGCCAGGTCACCGGCATACTCACCGACTGGCTAGACCGGCATTTCACCTTGACCGCACGCTGAGGAGCAGCGCCGATGCAGCAACTCACCGGATTGGATGCCTCCTTCCTCGCCCTGGAGACGGCCACCACCACCGGCCACGTCGGCGGGCTGTGCCTGCTGGACCCCAGCGGGGCCGCCAAGCCGCTCAACCTGGCCCGGCTGACCGAGGTCCTGGCCGAACGCCTCCCGCTCGTGCCCGTGCTGAGGCGCAAGCTGCTGCAGGTACCGCTGGGCCTGGACCAGCCCTACTGGATCGACGACGCGGCCTTCGACATCGAGTACCACGTCAGGGAGATCGCGCTGCCGCGCCCAGGGTCCGACGCTCAGCTGGCCGAGCAAGTCAGCAGGCTGCACGCCAGGCCGCTGGACCGCAGCCGCCCGCTGTGGGAGATCTACCTGATCACCGGGCTGGCCCGCAAGCGCGCCGCGGTCTACACCAAGATCCACCACGCGGCCATCGACGGGGCGTCCGGCGCCGAGCTGCTCACCGTGCTGCTCGACCTGGCTCCGGCCGGCCGGGACCTGCCCGCCGCCGAGCCCTTCAGCCCGGCCAGGCCGCCGGGCCTGCCGGCGCTGGCCGCGCTGGCGGCCGCGAAGCTGGCCTGGCGCCCGGTCCAGACCGTGCGCCTCACCAACTCACTTGTCCGGTTCCTGCCGACCCTGGCTCCGGCGGTGAACACGCTGGTCGGCGGCATGCTCGGGCTGAACAGGGGCGATGGCGCGGTCATCGCGGGCGTGCCAGGACGCGCCCCCGCCACGCCGTTCAACAAGCCGATCACCCCGCACCGCCGGGTCGCGTTCCGCAGCGTGGACCTGGCCACCGTCAAGGCGGTGAAGAACGCCTTCGGGGTATCGGTCAACGACGTCGTGATGGCAATGTGCGCCGGGGCGCTGCGTCGCTGGCTGACCAACCACGACGCGCTGCCTGACCAGCCGCTGGTCGCGATGATCCCGGTGTCGGTCCGGGACCCGGGCGCGCGGGGCGCGCTGGGCAACAAGGTGTCGGCCATGCTGGCCACGCTGCCCACCACCGTCACCGACCCCGGCTTGCGGCTGGAGATCGTGCACACCGCGACGAAGGCCGCGAAGGCCCAGCAGGCGGCGATCCCGCAGGGCCTGGTCGACCAGATCAGCGACTTCGCCCCGCCGGCCCTGACCGCCCGGGCGGCCCGGGTGGTGTTCGCCACCGGGCTGCTGCACCGGCTGCCGCCGTTCAACGTCACGATCTCGAACGTCCCCGGGCCGAACGTCCCTGTCTACCTGTGCGGAGCCAAGCTCATCGCGCACTACCCGGTGTCCGTCGTCACCGACGGGCAGGGCCTGAACATCACCCTGGTGGGGTACCTCGGTCAGCTGCACTTCGGGCTGATCAGCTGCCGCGAGCTTGTCCCCGACCTCAACGACCTGGCCGACTACCTGGTCGACGAGCTCGCCTTGCTGGTCAAGGCGGCCGAGCAGCGCACCGCTGAGCCGGGCACAGCCGCGCCGGATGCGGCCAGCGGATGAGGACGAACTCGCCGCCGCGGCTGGACGGTGACGCCGAAGCCCGCGCGGTTCTCCCGGAAGGGACCGCGATCCCGGACCGGGTCCCGGCCGAGATCTTCGCGGCGGCCGTGGACGTGTTCGTCTCCGGACAGCGGCTGGACATGCGGTCACTGGCCAGGCGGCTGGCCGTGGCCCGCGCCACGCTGTACCGGCGCGCGGGTAACCGGGAGCAGCTGCTCGACGAGATGCTCTGGTGGCGGGCCCGGCGGCTGCTCGCGGACCAGGTGCGGGCGACCACGGCGCTGGCCGGGACGGCGCGGCTGGCCGCGCTGATCGGGGGAGTGCTGCGCGGCATCGGCGCCGACCGTCCGCTGCGGGTGTTCCTTGAGTCCGACCCGGAGACCGCGCTGCGCATCTTGACCGGAGCCCGCAGCGTGGTGCACACGGGCATGGTCGGCGCGCTGGAGAACCTCATCGACCTCGAACGCGGCCGCGGCGCGTTCGACGCCAGCCTGGACACCCCGACGCTAGCCTACGCGATCGTGCGCATCAGCGAGGGATTCCTGTACGCCGACGTGATCGCCGACCGCCGGCCCGACATCGACCGCGCCATCACGGTGATCCAGGCCCTGCTCGTCGGCCTTGACCGCACGGCCTGACCGCACGGCCTTTCCGCGGGCCTGAGGCGGTTCAGTCCCGGTCCAGGGCCAGCACCAGCTTGCCGGTGTTCGCCCCGTCGAACAGCATGAGCAGCACGTCGGGGAAGTCGCTGACGCCGCCGCGGACCACGTGCTCGCGCGAGACCAGCTGTCCGGCCTGCAGCCAGCCGGCTAGCTCGGCCATGGCGGCGGGGAACCTGTCCTCGTAGTCGAAGATCACCATCCCGGCCATGGTGGCCCGTGCGACCAGCAGCATCAGGTAGTTGGCCGGGCCCTGGACCTGGGTCTCGTTGTACTGCGACACCGCGCCGCAGATGACCACCCTGGCCCCTCGCGCCAGCCGGGTCAGCACGGCGTCAAGGATCTGGCCGCCCACGTTGTCGAAGTACACGTCGACGCCGCCCGGCGCGTGCTCGCGCAGCGCCTTGCGCACGTCCTGCGTCCGGTAGTCGATCGCCGCGTCGAAGCCGAACTCCTCGGTCACCGCGCGGCATTTATCCGCTCCGCCCGCGATCCCGATGACCCGGCAGCCCTTGATCTTGGCGATCTGCCCGGCCACGCTGCCCACCGCGCCTCCGGCACCCGAGACGACCACCGTGTCGCCCGCCTTGATCCGGCCCACGTCAAGCAGGCCGAAGTAGGCGGTCAGCCCGGGCATTCCCAGGGCGCCCAGGTAGGTGGCCGGATCCGCCACCGAGGTGTCGATCTTAACGACCCCCCGCCCGTCCGACAGGGCGTATTCCTGCACCCCGAAGGTGCCGTAGACGTCGTCGCCCGGGGCGAACCCGGGATGCTCGGACGCCGTGACCAGGCCGACCGCGCCGGCCCGCATGACCGCGCCCACCTCGACCGGCGGGATATAGGAGGCGCCGGCGTTCATCCATCCGCGCATCGCCGGGTCGATGGACAGATGCGAGACCTCCACCACGAACTGCCCAGGACCCGGCTCAGGTACGGCCTCGCTGGTGAACTCCCAGTCGGCGGGCGTGGGCCGCCCGGACGGGCGAGCCGCCAGCCGGACCTGGTGGTTGACCGGTGACACTGAGCTGGCCGAAGACACTGAGCTGGCCGAAGACACTGAGCTGGCCGAAGACAAGGTGCGGCTCCCGCGACGTAGAAAACATGCTCATCGGAACCTAATGCCCCCCCGCCCTGAACACAACCTGACCCCCGCGCCGACAGCACCCTGTCAGCGGCGTGTGCGGCGCGTGTCAGCGGGTGCGGGCACGCTCGGTGTCATGACAGAACTAGCGATTGAAGCCACGGGGCTCGCCAAGTCCTTCGGTAAGACGAAGGCCCTCGCCGGGGTGGACCTCGCGGTGCGCCGGGGCAGCGTGCTCGCCGTGCTCGGGCCGAATGGCGCGGGCAAGACCACCGCCGTCCGCATTCTCGCCACGCTGCTGCGCGCTGATGCGGGGACCGCCCGGGTCAACGGGTTCGACGTGCGCACGCAGCCCGGCAAGGTACGGATGAGCATTGGGCTGACCGGCCAGTTCGCCTCGGTCGACGAGGACCTGACCGGCACGGAGAACCTGGTCATGATCGGCCAGCTCCTTGACCTGTCCACCCGCGCCGCACGGCAGCGCGCCGCCGAGCTGCTCGCGTGGTTCGACCTGACCGAGGCCGCCGGCCGGGTGGCCAAGAACTACTCAGGTGGCATGCGGCGCCGCCTTGACCTCGCCGCGTCGCTCGTGGGCAGGCCGCACGTGATCTTCCTTGACGAGCCCACCACGGGCCTTGACCCGGCCAAGCGCGAGGACATGTGGGACGTGGTCCGCAGCCTGGTCAGCGACGGCTCGACGGTGCTGCTCACCACGCAGTACCTGGAGGAGGCCGACGCGCTCGCCGACGAGGTGACCGTGATGGATCACGGGCGGGTGATCGCGCACGACACCCCGAACGGGCTCAAGCGGGTGGTCGGCGGGCAGCGGCTGACCGTCCGCCCGGCCGACCCGGCGCGGCACGACGATCTCCTCGACGTGCTGCGCGGCATCAGCGGGCAGGCGCCGGAGGCCGACGGGCGCGGCACGGTGACCGTCCCGGTCGACGGCGACGACGTGCTGCCTGACGTGGTGGCGCGGCTGCGCGCCGCCGGGATTTCTGTCGAAGAGTTCTCGCTGCATTTGCCGAGCCTGGACGAGGTCTTCTTTACCCTCACCGGGACCAGGTCCCGCGACAACGACGAGAAGGCACTGGTATGAATACGAAAAAGCTTTTCCGGCTGAGGCCCGCGCTTGTGCTCTGCAAGCGCAACCTGATCAAGCTCACCCGCACGCCCGAGCAGCTCATCGACGTCACGTTGCAGCCGGTCATCTTCCTGCTGCTGTTCCTGTTCGTGTTCGGCGGGGCGATCGCCCACGGCTCGCGCCACGACTACCTCCAGTTCCTGCTGCCCGGCCTGATCGGCCAGACGATCGCGATGAGCAGCGTCTCGATCGGGCAGAACATGAACGCCGACATCGCGAAGGGGGTGTTCGACCGCTTCAGGTCGCTGCCGATCGCCCGCTCCGTGCCGCTGGTGGGGGCGGTGCTCGCCGACTTCTTCCGGTACCTGCTGCTGTGCGTCATCCTGGTGGGCTTCGGTTACGCGCTCGGCTTCCGCATCACGACCAGCCCGGTGCTGCTCCTCGCGGCACTGGGTATCTCGATCTGCTTCGCCCTGGCGTTCGCGTGGGTCTCGCTGTGGGTCGGCATGACGGTGCGTACCGCCGGCGCGGTGCAGGGCCTGATGTTCCTGCTCATTTTCCCGCTGTCGTTCGGCAGCAACGCGTTCGTGCAGGCCTCGACGATGCCCGGCTGGCTCCAGGCGTTCGTGGCCGTCAACCCGCTCTCGCACCTCGTCAGCGCGGTGCGCGGCCTGCTGCTCGGCGGCCCGGTCGCCACGCAGATCGGCTGGACGTTCGCGTGGATCGCCGGGCTGCTCGTGGTGTTCTTCCCGCTGGCGCTGCGCGGTTACATCCGCCGGACCTAGCCGAGTCCGGCCGGGTCCAGGCGCTCGATCGCCTCGGCCCGGCCGAGCGTCTGTCCGGTAGCACGGCAGCGCGCGTACCGGTCCGCCCCGAGAGCCGCGCGCAGCTGCGGTGCCAGCTTCACCGCCGTCGGATCGGTCGGGTCGGCGTAGCCGCGCACGGTGGCACTGGCCCCGAGCAGTTCGGCGGCCAGCTCGGGCCGGCCGAGCGCGAAGGCGAGCTCGGCCGCCGTGCCCGACGCCATGGCCAGCAGTGGCATGTCCTGGGCGGCGACCGCCGCGCGGTACGAGCGGCTGGCCTGCTCGCGGGCGTGCCGCAGGTCCTCGTCGGCGATGGCGATCCGCGCGCCCGTGGCCGCCACCATGGCCTCCAGGTGCTCGCGCACCGGGTGCGTGGGACCGAACAGCGCCAGGTGCCGCTCCGCGACCGCGTGCAACGGGCGCGCCGCCTCGACGTCGCCCCACGCAACCTCGAAGGCCGCCCACCACGCCGCGGCGATGCCCCGGTCAATGGGCGCCCCGCCAGACTCCGCGAGCGCCCGGGCGGCCGCGGAAAGCTCACGGGCCTTGGTCAGGTCACCCCGCCGGGCGGCGATCTCGGCGAGCCTGAGCTTGACCTCGGACAGGTCTTCGTGGCACCCGAGTTCGGCGAGCAGGCGGCTGGCCTCGTCGTACTCGGCGTTCGCGCCATCCAGGTCGCCGTCGAGCATCCGGATGCCGGCCACCACCTGCAGCGCGGAGGACAGTCCCCACCGCTCGCCGAGCGCGCGGAACCGGTCCAACGCCTCGGCGACGGCGATGCGCGTCTGGGCGAGATTCCCCTCGTTTTCCTCGACCCTCGCGGACATCAGCCAGGCCAAGGCGACGAGCCACTCGCCCCGGCCGGCCCGCGCCCGGTCAAGGTACAGGCGCTGGCGCCCGTAGTCCTTGACGAACATCGCGTACACCGTACACAGCAGCCCGGCGACCGGGTACCTCTCGATGTCAAGAGCGTCCAGCCGCTCGGTCAGGCCAGGATAGGCCCCCGCTGCCCCGTCCGCCGCTGCCCTGTCCGCTGCTGCCCTGTCCGCTGCTGCCCTGTCCGCTGCTGCCCTGTCCGCTGCTGCCCTGTCCGCTGCTGCCCTGTCCGCCGCCCCGCCCGCCGTGCCCTCGGTGACCGGGTCCATGGCGCTGGTCACCACGTGCAGCGTCTCGGCGATGGTCCGCAGGCCCGCGTCCGCCTCTCCGGGCACCGCGAGGGCCTCGCCGATCCACTCCGCCATGTCCGAGTCGTTGCCGAACAGCAGCGCCATGAAGCCGAGCGACACCGCCAGGCTGAGCGCGTTCTCCGCGTCGTCAGCGTCGCACCAGTAGCGCAGCGCGGCGAGAATGTTGTCGCGGTCGGCCCGCAGCACCGTCAGCCAGCTCAGCTGGTCGCGGGTCAGCAGCCTGGGCCCCGCCTCGTGCATCAGGCCGGAGTAGTGCGCGGCGTGCCGCCGCCGCAGCTCGCCGACTTCGCCGCGGGCGGCCAGCTTCTCCGCGCCGTACTCGCGGATGGTCTCAAGCATCCGCAGCCGCGTCCCGTCGCCGAGCGGCTGTAGCAACGACTTGTCGACCAGGGACGACAGCAGCTCATCGGCCTCCCCGGCGCACCCCCTGTCCGCACACACAGTGGCGACCGCGGCGGGTGTCGCCCCGGCGGGGAAGACGGAGAACCGTTCGGCCAGCAACCGCTCCGCTGGGGTGAGCAGCTCCCAGCTCCACTCGACGACGGCGCGCAGCGTGCGGTGCCTCGGCAGTGCCGTGCGGCTGCCGCCGGTCAGCAGCCGGAACCGGTCGGTCAGCCGGCGGGAGATCTCGGCGAGCGGCAGCGTCCGCAACCGGGCGGCGGCGAGCTCGATCGCCAGCGGCAGGCCGTCAAGCCGCCGGACGATGTCGATGACCAGCGGGCGGGTCTCGCCGTCCAGCGTGAACTCCGGGCTGACCGCCGCCGCCCGGTCGGCGAACAGCCGCACGGCGGGATACTCGTCAAGGGGCGGGACGACGAACAGCGACTCCCCGGTGATGCCAAGCGGCTCCCTGCTTGTCGCCACGATCCGCAGCCGGGGGCTGTGGGCGAGCAGTGCGTCCGCCAGGTGGGCGCACGCGTCGATGAGATGCTCGCAGTTGTCCAGGACCAGCAGGGCGCTGGCGTCGGCCAGCCCCTCAAGCAGCCGGGTGCGTGCGTCGCGGCTGGTGGTCCGCTGTGTCCCGTCGGGCAGCAGGCGCGATTCCCGCAGGCCGATCGCGCCGAGTACCGCTTGCGGCACGTCGGCGGCGTCGGTGACCGACGCGAGTTCGGCGAGCCAGATCCCGTCCGCCGCGTCATCGACTGCGCTGTCCCTTACCACTGCGGCGACCTCGGCGGCCAGCCTCGTCTTGCCCGCACCGCCGGGGCCGACCAGGGTGATGAGACGGCAGGTCTGCAGCGCCTTTCCCACCCGGGTGACCTCGTCCGTGCGGCCGACGAAGCTGGTGAGCTGCGCCCGCAGGTTCGTGCGGGCGCGGCCGGCGGCCGCGGTGGCCACGGCAATTTCGCCGCGCAGCACGTGCAGGTGGACGGCCCGCACGTCGGGTCCCGGGTCGATGCCGAGCTCGTCGGTGAGCCGGGTCCGCAGCGCCTCGTACCCGGCGAGCGCGTCCGCCTGCCGTCCGGTAGCGGCCAGCGCCCGCATCAGCAACCCGGTGAGCTTCTCGTGCAGCGGGTGTTCCGCGACCAGCGCCTCGAGCTCGCCGATGCGGGCGGCGGCCCGGCCCGCGTCGAGCTCCTGCGTGAGGAAGGTGACCGTCGCGTCCAGCCGCAGCTCCTCAAGGCGGCGGGCGAACGGCTCGGCGAAGTCCCCGGCATCCGCGAGCGCCGGTCCGCGCCACAGTGCCAGGGCCTCGGCCACGGTCCCCTCGGCCACCAGCCGCTCGAAGCGCAGCGCGTCCACGTCGTCGGGCGCGACCGCCAGCCGGTACCCGGCCGCCGACTGCTCCACGGCCGCTGCCTCGCCCAGTGCCCTGCGAGCCCGCGAGATGAGGGTCTGCAGCGCGTTCGCCACGTCGGCGGGGGGCGCGCAGTCCCAGACGGCCTCGGAAAGCGCGCCGGTGCTCACCGGCTGCCCGCCCGCCAGCGCCAGCCGGGCGATCAGGCCGCGAAGCCGCGCGCCGGCGACGGCCACGGATGCCCCGCCGTCGTCCCGGACCTCGAGTGGTCCCAGTATCGCGACCTGCATAGTTCTATTTTGCCTGGGGGGACGACCTCCCGGACCCCGCTGGGCCCCGCGGATTGGGCGAGGACCGGCCAGAGCCGTTCCGTCAAATATGTTGACTGTCCAGTCAGTTGACTAAAATGGGGCCGGGTCATAGCCTGACGGCATGACAGGAACCGATGAGGAGATCGTGATCCCCGCCCTGCTGCGCGCGGCGCGCGGCAGCTACGGCCGGGCGATCGCCGAGGGCCTGGCCGCGGCCGGGTTCGACGACCTGCCCAGGAACGGGCCGTTCGTGCTGGGCGGGATGGCGAACTTCGGCGGATCGGCGGCCGACATGATCTCCGGGCTCGAAGTCACCAAGCAGGCGGCCAGCCAGCTCATCGACACCCTGGTCGTCCGCGGCTACCTGACCCGGGAGGTCAACCCGGAAGATCGCAGGCGGATGACGATCGAGCTCACCGAGCGCGGCCGGGCCGCCGCGGCCGCCGTCCGCTCCGCGGTCGAAACCGTCGACGCCGAGCTGGCTGAGCGGATCTCGCCGGCCGAGCTGGCCGGGCTGCGGGCCGGCCTGACCGCGCTGGCCGAGATCAAGCAGCACCGGCACCCCCACCAGTAAAGGCTGTGTGACAGTGACACGTGAGATCGGCTTTTCCGACGGCGGCGTCGTTCCCAACCTGGACGTGGCGTGGATTCACGGATCAGAAGCCGCCAAGTACAACAACGATCCCGACATCCAGGTCCATGCCTGCGACGAGCACACCTACATCTTGCGTCAGAACATGGCGGTCAGCTACGAGGCGCCGTTCATGTTTCTCCTGTTCGGGGCGTCCCGGTGCCTCCTGCTCGACACCGGCGCCACGGCGAACCCGCGGTACTTCCCGCTACGCGAGACCGTCGATTCGATCATGGACGGCTGGCTGGCTGCTCATCCGCATCCGGACGACTACGGGCTGCTTGTTCTGCACACCCATTCGCACACTGACCACACCTCGGCCGATGACCAGTTCGCCGGCCGGCCCAACACCGCCGTGATCGGCGCGAAACGTGCTGCAGCATGGCCGTATTTCGGCTTCGCCGACGAACCAGAATCGGTCGCCGAGGTCGATCTCGGCGGGCGCGTTCTCGACTGCATCGCCACACCCGGGCACCACGAGGCGGCGGTCACCTACTACGACCGTTACAGCAGGATCTTGCTGACCGGCGACACCGTCTACCCGGGGCGCCTGTACGTCTTCGACTGGCCCGGTTTTGTCCGGTCGATCGGCCGGCTCGTCGACTGGTGCGCGCAGCGGCCGGTGTCATACCTGCTCGGCTGCCATATCGAGATGACCACCACGCCGGGCGTCGATTACCCGGTCGGGTGGAGCTACCAGCCAGACGAAACGCCCCTGGAGCTCACCACGAACCACCTTGCGCAGCTCCAGGACACGCTCCAAGCCCACGACTTCACACCAGATCGCTACGTGCTGCCGGAGATGATCATTACCCCGGTCGGCTAAACGGTTCATAGCTCATCTCCGGACGGTAGGCCCGCAGCAAGCCTTCGGCCGTGAACAGCGTCATCTGGGTGTCGTCTGTGATAGCGCTATAACTTAGTTAGAAGGCGCGTTGTTGACCATTCGGTCCACTGGGCCGCCGGTCGCCGGGGTCAGCCGGGGTCAGCCGTGCACGTAGTCGCCGGGGGCGTCGCCGGCCGGGGGGTAGCGTGTGCTGCCCAGGCTGGGCGGGGTGATCAGGTCTCCGGCGCGGGCGTCGGACCAGGTGGTCCAGTCTTGCCACCACGAGCCCTGGTGCTTGCTGTTGGCCGCGCGCCAGGCCTCGGGGTCGGGGTCGGC